>Ga0181612_164015_pt1 | contig 66499 bp, 42 predicted proteins | sample HoacroProtozoa21_FD_119630 | JGI IMG/M metagenome (GOLD analysis project Ga0181612, IMG submission 119630) | Hoatzin crop microbial communities from Cojedes, Venezuel. Combined Assembly of Gp0051906, Gp0051904, Gp0051908
CCTGGCCGCGCCCTGCGCTACAACGCCCGCTTCGCCCACGACAAGCGCTACAGCGGCATGCGCTCGCTCATCACCACGGGCAACTACTACAACGCCGACTTCGCTTACCACAAGGTGCCCCGCTCCTACGACATCTTCGACCGCGATGCCTTTGAACTCTCGCCCATGGCATGCTGGGCGGTGTGCACCGACGTGGATACCGGCGAGGCGGTCTATCAGCGGCTGACGCGTGCCGACGACGAGTGCCTGGAGTGGATACGTGCCTCGTCGTCGATGCCCGTGGTGGCACAGCCTGTGGAATTGAACGGCCGCCGCCTGCTCGACGGCGGACTGTCGGACTCGATTCCCATCGATTTCATGCTGCGGCAGGGCTACGGGCACAACATCGTGGTGCTGACCCGCGAGCAGGGCTATGTGAAGTCGGCCGAGCGTTGGCTGTGGCTCATGCGCCCGCTGCTGCGTCGCTACCCGCAGGTGGTCAAGGCGCTGGAGCGTCGTCCCGACCTGTATAACCGCCAGGTGCAGCGTGTGGCTGAGCTGGAGCGTGAGGGCAGCGTGCTGGTGTTCCGCCCCGACGGTCCGCTGGACATCAGCCGCACCTGTCACGACCCCAAGCAGATGGCGCGTGTGTATCAGCTAGGCCGTAACCAGGCGCTAGCCCGCCTAGCCGAGGTGCGTGCCTTCATCGGTCAAACCTCTGATAAATAACCCTCACACCACCACCGCCATGGCATCCATCCGTCGCCACCCCCTCACTGCCCAGCAGGCATTGCAACGCGCCGCCGCCCTGTGCGCCCGTGGCGAGCAGTCGCCCGCGGGCATGCGCCCCCGCCTGCAGGGGTGGGGGCTCACCGCCAGCGACGTCAGCCAGGTGATGCGGCAGCTCACCGCCGAGGGCTACATCGACGAGCAGCGCTATGCCCACGCCTTTGTGGCTGACCGCACCCGTTTTAACGGCTGGGGCAGGGTCAAGATAGCCCACATGCTGCGTCAGCAGGGCATAGGCGATGCGGCTGCCGCTCAGGCACTGGCGACCATCGACCAGCAGCAATATGCCCAGGGGCTGCTGCGTCAGCTGCGCATGCGTGCCAGGGGACTTGCCGCTGCCGGTGGTGGCGACCGCCGCCGGTGGTGGGCGACGCTGATGCGCTATGGCGTGTCGCGCGGCTTTGAGGCGGCTGTGCTGGGCGATGCGGTGCAGCAGGTGCTGCGCGAACTCACAACAACCGACACGAACGACAATGCCGATGTTTTTGGCGACTATTAAGCAATGGCTGGCGGCGGGCGGCGATGTGCTGTTGCCACGCGTGTGCCCCGTGTGCCATCGTCCGCTGGGCGGTGACGAGCGGTGGGTGTGCCGCCAGTGCCTGCTGCGGCTGCCCCGCACGCACTATGAGGAGACCCCATTTAACGCCATGGAGCAGCTGTTTGCGGGCAAGACGCCCATCGAGCGGGCAAGTGCCTACTTCTATTATGAGCGGGGAGCCCCCTATGCTGCCATCGTGCACGACATCAAGTATCGCCATGCGCCCCGCATGGGGCAGTGGCTGGCGGCGCGTGCCGTGGGCGAGATGCGTGCCGCCGCAGCGGGGAGCGGGGACAACTGTATGTTCGACGGCATCGAGGCGGTGGTGCCTGTGCCGCTGCACCGCAGCAGGCTAGCCAAGCGGGGCTATAACCAGTGCGACTATCTGGCGCGTGGCATTGCCGATGCCACGGGTGCGGTGGTGGTGCACGCCCTCAAGGCGGTGCGCAGCCATGCCACCCAGACCCACAAGGGCGTGGCAGACCGCTGGCAGAACATTCAGGACAGCTATGCCGCCACCGCAGCTGCTGCACAGCTATCAGGCAAGCATGTGCTGCTGGTTGACGATGTGGTGACCACGGGAGCAACGCTCACAGCCTGTGCCACCGCGCTGCATGTAGCAGTGGCAGACGTGCGCATCAGCGTGTTCACCCTGGCAGCCGCCCGCCTAAGCTGATTCGGGCAAATGGGCTTATGGATTAGGGGATAGGGCTTATGGCTTAAGGCTTATGGATTAAGGGATAGGGCTTATGGCTTAAGGCTTATGGCTTACGGATTAGGGGAATAAGGTTTAGGAGATAATGGGCGGGCTTAAGCCTTAAGCCCAAAGCCTTAAACCCAAAAAATGCTTGCTGCGCTCGCTTAATCGCAAATTTGGATAATTTGCTCACGCTCGGCATCAAGAATAAATTCTTGCTGCGCTCGCTTAATCGCAAATTTTTTATATCTTTGTGGCAGTTATAAAAAATCATCCCCCATAAAAAATGGTGCAAGGCTATGGCAGACCTGTTTGAACAGCGCATCAAGGAATTGCGCGAGGTGATAAACCGTCACAACCACAACTACTATGTGTTGAACGCCCCCACGGTGAGCGACCAGGAGTTTGACGCCCTGTTGCGCGAATTGCAGGACCTGGAGGAGACTTATCCGCAATATCGCGACCCGCTGTCGCCCACGCAGCGTGTGGGCAGTGACATTAGCAAAGGGTTCACGCAGGTGCGGCACGAGCGTCCCATGATGTCGCTGTCAAACAGCTACAACATCGGCGAGGTGCAGGAGTTTTTGCGCCGTGCGCAAGATGGGTTGGGTGGCGAGCCGTCGCAGATAGTTGGTGAGATGAAATATGACGGCACGTCGATTTCGGTCACCTATGAGCATGGGCGGCTGGTGCGTGCGGTGACGCGCGGCGACGGCGTGCAGGGCGATGATGTGACCGCCAACGTCATCACCATCAAGAGCATCCCGCTCGACCTGACGCAGGTGCAGGGCGTGCCCGACAAGTTTGAGGTGCGCGGCGAGATTTTGTTGCCCTGGACACGCTTTGAGGCGTTGAACAAGGAGCGCGAGTTTAACGAGGAGCCGCTGTTTGCCAACCCGCGCAATGCGGCAGCCGGCACGCTGAAGCTGCAAAACAGTGCCGAGGTGGCGCGCCGCGGGCTGGATGCGGTGTTCTATTACCTGCTGGGCGATAACCTGCCCTATGAGACGCACTACGACAGCATCATGGCGTTGAAGGCGTGGGGCTTCAGGACGGGTGAGCTGACCATCCTGCCCTCGATAGACGCGGTGAAGGACTTTATAGACCACTGGGACACCGCCCGCAAGCAGCTGCCTGTTGCTACCGACGGGCTGGTGTTTAAAATCAACTCGCTGCGGCAGCAGATGAACCTGGGCACCACCGCCAAGTCGCCGCGCTGGGCCATCGCCTATAAGTTTGCACCCGAGCGCGAGTGCACGCGGCTGCAACACGTGTCGTTTGAGGTGGGGCGCAGCGGTGTGATTACGCCCGTTGCCAACCTGGACCCCGTGCTGCTGAGCGGCACCATCGTCAAGCGAGCCTCGCTGCACAACGAGGACATCATTCGCCAGCTCGACATCCACGACGGCGACATGGTCTATGTGGAAAAGGGTGGCGAAATCATCCCCAAGATAGTGGGCGTTGACGTGAAGCAGCGTCAGCCTGGCAGTCAGCCAGTGGCATTTGTGCGCTCGTGCCCATCGTGCGGGTCGCCCCTGCAGCGCGTCGAGGGCGAGGCAGCGTGGGTATGCCCCAACAAGTGGGGTTGCGGACCGCAGATTTGTGGGCGCATCGAGCACTTTGTGGGCCGCCACGCCATGGACATCGACGGCATTGGTGAGGAGGTGGCTGTGGCTCTGCACGATAGCGGGTTGGTGCAAAATCCGGCTGACCTGTATGACCTGACCGAAGAGCAATTGGTGAAGCTCGACCGCTTCCAGCAGCGCAGTGCGCAGCGCATCTTGCGCGGGGTGGAGCGCAGCAAGCAAGTGCCGTTCGCGCGGGTCATCTTTGCCCTGTCGATACCCTATGTGGGCGAGACGGTGGGCAAGGTGCTGGCACGTCACACCCACGACATCGACACGCTGATGTCGCTGCCAGCCGAGCAGCTGGCTGCCATCCCCGAGATAGGACCAAAAATTGCTCAATCGGTTGTCGATTTCTTTGCCGTTGAGCAAAACCGCCACATGGTGGAGCGGTTGCGCACGGCAGGCGTGCAAATGGCGCTCAGTGGCGAGGAAACGGCAGGGCAAACCGACAAGCTGGCGGGGATGAAGATTGTGATTAGCGGTGTGTTTGCCAAGCATTCGCGTGAGGAATATAAGGCGATGATTGAGCAAAACGGTGGTCACAACGTGAGCAGCATCAGCAAGGCGACCACCTTTGTGCTGGCGGGCGAGAACATGGGACCCGCCAAGCTGGAAAAAGCCCACAAACTGGGCATCGACATCAAGAGCGAGGACGATTTTCTTGCCATGTTAGGAGCGTGAGTTGTGAGCTGTGTGTGGAATGGCGATGTGAACAGTTGACCCGATGAAGATATGAAGAAAATGAAGATAAGAAGTTGGATGAGCCGCCTGGCGATGTGCCTGGTGATTGTCGTGTGCAGTGCCGCAACCGTGCGGGCGCAGCAGGTGTTGTGCCAGGAATTCCTCTACACCGAGGCCGCTTTCCCCTCGTGCCATGCGGCAACAATTGCTTGTCTGGATGGCGGTGACCTGGTGGCGGCGTTTTTTGGCGGCAGCTATGAGGGTGCGCCCGATGTCTGCATCTATGTGTGCCGCAAGCCTGCAGGGCAGTCGGGTTGGACGGCTCCGCAAGTGGCTGCCGATGGTGTGATTAACGACACCTTGCGCAAGGCGTGCTATAACCCTGTGCTGGCGGCATTGCCCAATGGCGAGTTGCTGCTGTTTTTCAAAATCGGGTCGTGTGTGGCTGACTGGAGCGGCTGGCTGACGCGCTCGACCGACGGTGGCCGCACATGGAGTGCCCGCGAGCCGTTGCCCGAGGGCTATCTGGGTCCCATCAAAAATAAGCCGTTGCTGCTAGAGGGCAACAGGCTGCTGTGCCCATCGAGCACCGAGAACCAGGGCTGGCGCATCCACTTTGAGACGCTGGACCTAAACACGGGTCGCTGGAGCAAGACACCGCCTGTTGAGGCTGACTCGGCTTGGTCGCTGCAACAGCTGGGCACGCAGGCTCCCATTGGTGCCATACAACCCTCGGTCATCACTCTAGCCGACGGCACGCTGCAAGCCCTGTGCCGCAGCCAGAACGGCTTGCTAGCCACCACTTTCTCGACCGATGGCGGCAGCACGTGGGAGCGTGTACGCCTGATGCCAGTGCCCAACAATTGCAGCGGCACCGACGCTGTCACCATCAGCCCCACGTTGCATGCGCTGGTCTATAACCCCGTGCGCTCGTTTCACGGCGACTACCGTGACCCGCGCACACCACTAGATGTCGCCACCAGCCGCGATGGTTGGCACTGGCAGCACCTGGTGACCCTCGAGAGCGACCCGCAGGGCGAGTTCTCATACCCGTCGATGGTCTATGACCCCAACGAGGGCGTGTTGCACATCGTGTACACGTGGAAGCGTCAGCGAGTTGCTTACGCCAAGGTGAGGGTTAACCCGTGATTTTTTTGTGACTAATTATTGATAATACTCGTGCCGAGCTGCCGCGATGGTGTTCTTCATCAGCGAGCAGATGGTCATTGGCCCCACGCCACCTGGCACGGGCGTGATGTAGGAGCACTTGGGTGCCACCTCGTCAAACTTCACGTCACCGTTCAGGCGATAACCGCTTGGGCGAGTGTCGTCAGCCACGCGTGTGGTGCCCACGTCGATGACCACAGCACCTGGCTTCACCATGTCGGCTGTGACGAAATCAGGCTTGCCAATGGCGGCTATAATGATGTCGGCGGCACGGCACTCGTCCTTGAGCGTGGTCGAGTGGCTATGGCAAATGGTGACAGTGGCATCGCCATAGTGCTTTTGCAGCATCAGCTGAGCCATGGGCTTGCCCACAATGTTAGACCTGCCCAGCACCACACACTTCTTGCCCGACGTGGCGATGCCATAACGCTTGATGAGCGTGATGATGCCCAGCGGCGTGGCAGGAATGAAGCACGGAAGCCCTATGCCCATGCGGCCCACGTTGACGGGATGAATGCCGTCAACATCTTTGCGGTAGTCGATGGCTTCGATTACCGCCTGCTCGTCGATGTGCTTGGGCAATGGCAGTTGCACGATAAAGCCATCCACGTCATCGTTGTGGTTGAGCTGGTCGATGCATTGCAGCAGCTCGTCTTGCGTCACGTCGCTGTCAAATCGCGCCATGCTTGAGGTGAAGCCGCATTGCTCGCAGGCAATCACCTTGTTTTTCACATAGGTCTCGCTACCGCCGTCGTGTCCCACCAGTATGGCAGCCAGATGCGGCCTCTTCTTTCCCTCTTGCACCATCTGCTCCACCTCGGCCTTAATCTCGGCTTTGATGGTGGCAGCCGTCTGCTTTCCGTCTATTATTGTCATGATGGTGTTATTATTGTTATTGTTGTTTTGGTTTCTGTTGTGATGTCGGTGGGGCAATGTTGGCTCCACCTGCACCGCAAAGTTACCGCTTTTTGCCGGATAATGATGAGTTAGTGGCGATAAATTTAGCTTTTTCGCCAGATTTTATGGCTATGGCAAAGCGCATGCGTTGCTGCGCATGTCTAGTGGTGGGGAGTGAATGGGTTTATTGCCCGATGGTGGTGTCGATGGCTTTAATCACATCTTGCTCGGGATAAAGGCCAACCAAGGTGTGTGGCTGCTCATCGCTGGTGGGGCAAATGAGCAGGGTGGGGATGTTATGAATTTGCAATGCCCGCGCAACGTCGGGGTTATAGTCCACGTCGATGCAATAGAAATCGACAGTGCCGTCGTACTGGGCGGCTAGGTGTTGCAGCAGGGGCTTGAGCTTCTTGCAGGGGCGGCACCAGGCAGCAGTGAAGGCGACAACCACAGGGCGTGGGCATTTGAGAAGCCATGACGATTTGCTCCAATCAGCAATGAGCTCCTTGAATTGTGTCTGGTTGATGGGGTGCAGGGTGTAGATGGTGTCAACTGTGCTTGCAGGCACAGTGTCGGCAACATCGGTAATGTCTTGTGCCTGCGCATGGCAGGCAAATGCAAGCATTATCGTCAACACGACTGTTCTGAACACATGTGAAATCATTGCCATTGCGCTTTCGAAAGGTGTGACCATGCTCACTCGTATTGGTGCATGTTGCGCAACAGGTCGTTAACCGTCTTGACGGGGTTGAAGGTCTGGATGGGCACTTCGATAAAGACGGTAATCCAGTCGCTCATTGAGCCGTTCCACAGTCCAGGCAGCTCAAGGGCCTTGAGTTCCACACCGTCGTTAGACTTGATGCTGATAAAGCCTGTGTTGTGGTCAACAAAACGGGTGAGGTCAAATTTCACACCATTATAGTCCTTAACGTAGCATACCAAGTCCACGGGGTTGAAGTGTGTGCCTTGTGCCATCATTTGCATGGCGATGGGGGCATCGGGGTTAACCTGTGCCGATTCAAGGATTTGTGGGGCATAGCTGCCGTCAGCCGAGTATGCTAGATAGGGACCGCCACCAGGCTCGCCCTCGTTGGGAACCACACCGCACACACGAATGGGGCGGTTAAACTTGTGGTGCAGCCACTCGGCAAGCTCGGTTGAATTCATCAGAGCGGTGGCATCGTCGTGGATACAGAGGGTGTCTTGTGCAAATGCAAGCATCTGCATGAGTATGGCGGGCTTCACGTTGCCCTTGTCAAGGGTCTTGAGGTATTTTTTGATTTGTTTGTGCAAGTTGATGAGGTATCCGCCCAGCACCTTCTTGTAGCGCGTGCTGATAGCGCGTTTTTTGAGTGGCGTGACGTTATCGATGTTTTTGATGAAAATGACATCAGCGTCACGGGTGTTGAGGTTTTGCAGCAGGGCTCCATGTCCTGCGGGGCGGAAAATCAAGTTGCCCTGGGCATCACGGCAGGGCGTGTTGTCCATGTTGACCGCGATTGTGTCGGTAGATGGGTCTTGCTCAGACAGCGTCACGTGATATTTCACGTTCCAAACTTTTTCCAGTGCGGGGATGCGCTTGGCGAGCAGTTGCTCAAACAGTGGCCGGTGCTGTGGCGAGATGGTGAAATGCACATGCACGCGACCATAGCGGTCGGCGGCATATTGTGCGCCCTCTTCGAGCTGTTCCTCAAGCGGGGTGTGAGGCACGCCGCCCACGGCGCGGTGAAACTGTAGCAATGCCTTAGGCAGGGAACCATAGTTCATGCCCTCAGGCAGCAGCAATGCCTTGACCACATCGGCATATCGACCCATGCTGATGAGCTGGCGGGCATTGTTCTGATAGTGCTCCACGCACGTCTTGTTGAGCAGGTTAAAGAAGGCAAAATCACCAATCTTGCCAAAAAATTGACGTTCATAGTCGTTGGTCGGCTTGTTTTTGCCCTTGTTGACAAAGGGGTACAAATTTTTAAACATGCGGCTTGCCGCACCGCTTGCCGGCTGGAATTTTTCGATGGTACAACGGCTGTTTTGAAAGCTGTTCCACAGCCTGAGGCACTCCGTCTGTTGTTTGTTCGACAGTCGAATGATACCGTTGCCTATTGTGGCTGGCGAGTGAAGCTTGAGCCACGGGAAACCAGTTTTAAATATTTGAATTTGGTTTTCAATTGCCTCCTCGCTGATGCCTTTGAGTTTGATCTGTTCAAGGTCCTTATCGGTAAACATATCGCGTTGGTTTGATTTGATTCTATAGTCGATATTAGCCCACAAAATTACTTTTTTATAGTCTTTTGTGCAAACAATTTGTTGTAAAAAGCTTAAATTTGCACAGTTTTTTACTGAAAAATACTATTTGATGAGGCTAAACAGCGTCATATCACTGGCAAGATGCAAGACAATTATTTCACTACTAACGAGTGGCATGAGGTGAAGACATGCGTGAGGCGACTGCTGGCATTGCTGTGCGACCAGGTGTCGGATGGCGACGTCAGTGTGGTGCGCCGTCTGGTCGAGCAAGGCATCAGTCAGGGCGTGTGCAAGCGTGACTGGCATGGATTTAACCCCACGGTGCGCCACTTGCGCACTGCTCTGTTGCTATGCCAGAGTGTTGCACCTGACCGCAGTATGACGCTGGCAACGTTGCTCTATGGCTTGTGCAGTGACGATTTCTTGACCGAGCAGCGAGTTGGTGAATTGTTTGGCGATGATGTGTCGGCATTGGTCAAGGGCTTGCTCAACGTTGCGCAACTGTATAAAAAACATGCGGCAGTGCAGGACGAAAATTTCCATAAACTGCTATTGACCTTTGCGCAAGACATCAGGGTGATTATCATTATGATTGCCGACCGTGTGGCACTCATGAGGGTCATCAACCAGCATCCTGACCAAAAGTTTGTCGAGGAAATTTCGACAGAGTCGCGTTACCTCTATGCCCCGTTGGCACATCGTTTAGGGTTGTATGCGCTCAAGACTGAGCTTGAGGACCTGTCGCTCAAATATTTGAACCGCAAGGTTTATAGCCAAATTGCGTTGAAGCTGAGCGACACCAAGCAGGCGCGTGAACGCTACATCAATGACTTTATCAAACCCATTGACGAGGCCCTCAAACAGTCGGGGCTGACCTATGAAATCAAAGGGCGCACCAAGTCGATAAACAGCATCTGGAACAAGATGAGGAAGAAAGGCGTGGACTTGAACGGCATGTACGACCTGTTTGCCATCCGCATCATTCTGGACACTGCGCCCGATGCCGAGAAAAAAGCGTGTTGGCTGGCGTATTCGATAGTCACCGACATCTACACCGCAAACCCCTCGCGCCTTAAAGACTGGATTTCGATACCCAAAAGCAATGGCTATGAGTCGTTGCACATCACAGTGCGCGGGCCTGGTGAGAAATGGGTGGAGGTGCAAATACGCACACGCCGCATGGATGCAGTGGCTGAGCGCGGACTTGCTGCTCACTGGAAGTACAAGGGCGTGAAAAGCGATGGCGGTGATATGGACGTGTGGATGAACAACGTGCGCGAGGTGCTTGAAGCCGGCAGTCACGACGGGCGGATGAGCGACTTAATTAAGGACATGCGCACGAATCCCTACGATAACGAGGTGTTTGTGTTCACGCCTAAGGGCGACCTGTTCAGATTGCCGCAAGGTGCCACTTTGCTTGATTTCGCTTTCCACATCCACACTCGTGTGGGTTGCACCTGCATGGGCGGTAAAGTTGACGGGAAAAATCAGAAACTTAATTATCGCCTCAAAAGCGGTGATACGGTCGAGATTCTCACCTCTTCGGCTCAGTCGCCGCGCCCCGACTGGCTCAACTATGTGGTGACCAACCGCGCCCGCAACAAGATTAAGCAAGCGGTTAACGAAGGGCGTGTCCATCAGGCTGCGCTTGGCCGTGAGACGTTGCAACGCCGTTTCAAAAATCGCAAGATTGAGGTGGATGAAGCGACTATGGCCAAACTGGTAAAACGGCTAGGTTATAAAACATCGACTGACTTTTTGGTAGCCGTGCACGATGGGTCGCTTGATGTGAACGATGTGGTTGAGCAATATGTGCAGCTAGTCGCTAAAGCCGATGAACCTATCGTCCATGGCACGGCGCAAGATTTTGTCTTGCAACACAATGCTAGTGAGGCAACAACTGACAGTGACATCCTGGTGGTGGGAGCCGATGTGAAAGGCGTGAACTACAAGTTGTCACGCTGTTGCAATCCCATCTATGGTGACCGCATTGCTGGTTTTATAGCCAGCGATGGCGCAATCAAGATTCATAGGGCAGACTGCGGCAACCTCAAGCACTTGCAGGGCAAATATCCCTATCGCATCATCAGGGCTCGATGGACGGGCAAGGTGGGCACACAATTTGCCACGACATTGAAGGTGCTGGGCAAAGACGATTTGGGAATCGTGACCTCCATAACGTCGGTAATCAACAAGAGTGGCGACACCCAGCTGCGAGGCATTTCCATTCAGTCACAGGGAGGCTTGTTTGAGGGTTATCTCACCATTAGCGTACCCAGTTTGGATATGTTAGACGGCCTCATCAAGAAGATTCTCAACGTCAAGGGTGTAAAGCAGGTAGAACGCATCTAAACAGTCACCTCGGCAACAGATGAAATGTTAATCGTTGGCACTGTCGGTCGTGCAAATCGGCGACTATGCAATTAATTTTGGGACTAGTTATTCATTATATGAATAATTTGTATTATCTTTGAGGCGATTTTTTTAGAGCATGATGAAATATGTGAGCTTACCCGACGCCTCTAAGGTGCGTATTCTTCCATTCTATTTGGCGATGGAGGAGTATGCGGCACGTCTGTTGGGTGACGATGACCTCTTCTTCATGTGGCAGGTGGCACCCACCGTGATTTTTGGTCGCAACCAGCTGATGGAAAATGAGGTGAACGTGGACTACTGCCGCGAGCAGGGTATCGCCTTCTATCGTCGCCGCAGCGGGGGTGGGTGTGTATATGCAGACATGGACAACATCATGATGAGCTACATTACCCGTAGCGACGATGTGACAGCGACGTTTGCACGATACACGGGAGCCGTGGCTGCCATGTTGCGGGGCCTGGGGCTGGATGCCTCTGACAATAGCCGCAACGATGTGCTGATAGGCGACCGCAAGGTGAGTGGCAACTCGTTTTATCACTTGCCGTCGGGCATCTCCATTGTGCATGGCACGATGCTGTTTGACACCGACATGAGCCACATGTTGCATGCGTTGACCCCATCGTCTGACAAGCTCAGCAGCAAGGGCGTCGCATCGGTCAAGAGCCGTGTGACCACGTTGCGCGAACATCTGCCCGAGCTTGAGATTGAAGATTTCAAGGCGTATATGCGTCGTGGGATGTGTGATGGTGAAGTCGTGCTTACCTCAACTGATGTGGATGCTATCGAAGAAATCGCCCAAAGCTATCTGAAGCCATCCTTTCTGTATGGCAACAATCCGCGGTGTACTGTGCGGAAGCGAGGACGTGTTGATGGCGTGGGCGAGCTGATTGCGCTGGTCACAATGAACCACGGCACCGTGAGTGGCATCAATCTGGCAGGCGATTACTTCGACTTGAGCGATGATGCCAGTGGATTGCTCACAACATGGCTGCGCGGTGTGCGGCTTGAGCCTGCCGACTTGAAAAAATCACTGGCAGGTCATGATGTGGGCGACTTGGTCATGAATTTGAATAATGAACAATTTATAAATCTTTTAACCAACTAAAAACCAATAGCAAAAGACAATGGCTGAAAACAAGAAAACCTGTCTGTATGACCGTCATGTGTCGCAAGGCGCACAGATGGTACCGTTTGGCGGCTTTGAGATGCCGATCCAGTATGTTGACATCACCACTGAGCACAATGCTGTGCGTCAGCATGTGGGCGTGTTTGATGTGTCGCACATGGGTGAAGTGGAAATCACTGGCCCCGAGGCTGCTAAATTTGTGAACTACATCTTTACCAACGATATCACCAAAATCACAGCCGGCCAGATTCTGTACGGCATGATGCTGTATCCTGATGGCGGCACGGTAGATGACCTGCTGGTTTATCGCATTGACGATAACGACTACTTCCTCGTGATTAACGCTGCCAACATCGACAAAGATGTGGCATGGATTAACGAGCAAGCCGCTAAGTTTGATGTGAAGGTTGACCACCAGAGCGACCGTTATGGTCAGATTGCCGTTCAGGGTCCAGAGGCTGAGCAGACGTTGAAGGACGTGCTGAAAATTGATGCGACCGACCTAACGTTCTACACATTCAAGAAGATGGAGTATGATGGCGAGACCATTATCGTGAGCCGCACAGGTTACACGGGTGAAGATGGCTTTGAGGTCTATGCTTCACCGACCGTAATCGTGAAAATGTGGGATTTGCTGATGCAAGCTGGTGTGCAGGCTTGTGGACTGGGTTGCCGCGACACGTTGCGCTTTGAGGCTGGCTTGCCACTCTATGGCGATGAGTTGACGGCTGAGATTTCTCCCATCGCTGCCACCTTTGGCATGTTTGTCAAGTTGGACAAGGAAGGTGACTTTATCGGCAAGGAAGCCTGCGCTAAGCAAAAAGCTGAGGGCACACCCAAAAAGTTGGTGGGCTTGGAGCTGAAGGATAAGGCCATCCCGCGTCATGGCTATGAAGTGCTTGACGGCGACAAGGTGGTGGGCTATATCACAACGGGCTATCACAGCATCACGCTCGACAAGAGTGTTGCATTTGCACTGGTTGACCGTGCCGTTGGTGCACTGGGCAATGAGCTGAGCGTACGCATCCGCAAGAAGGTGTTCCCCGCAACGGTAGTGAAGAAACGCTTCTACACGCCCAACTATAAGAAATAAAACGGCTTTTAAATCCGTTATACATAAACAAGAAAACAAATAAACAACCAATCATTTATCACTAAAACATCTAATAAAGACATGAGTAAGATTATTGACGGACTCTATTACAGCGAGTCGCACGAGTATGTGAAAGTTGACGGTGACTTTGGCTTTATCGGCATCACCGATTATGCACAGCATGAGCTGGGCAATGTGGTTTATGTTGACATGCCCGAGGTTGACGATGAAGTAACCGCTGGTGAGGAGTTTGGCGCAGTTGAGAGCGTCAAGGCTGCTAGCGACCTCAATTCACCCGTCAGCGGCACTGTTGTCGAGGTTAACGAGGTACTTGAAGACGAGCCTGGTCTGGTTAACAAAGACGCTTTTGAAAACTGGATCATCAAAGTGGAGCTCAGCGACAAGAGCGAGCTTGACAACCTGATGGACGCTGCCAAGTACAAGGAGTTCATCGGTGAGTGACATCAATGCTCATAACATGTGACACAATGGGTTATCATGGCTAGTAATCAATAAGCTATGATAGCCCGTTGTGATTCATGCGCTAAAATTTATCGATTATCAAACAATATCATTTTTAACCAATGGCTTATAAATATTTTCCGCATACCGACGAGGAGATGCGTGACATGCTGAAGGTGGCAGGCGTGAAGTCGCTTGACGACCTTTATAGTGATGTGCCACAAGACCTCCAGTTGCAGGGCGACTATGAACTGCCTGAGTCGATGAGCGAGATGGAGGTGCGCCGCCATTTTGATGACCTGGCTGCCGCCAACATGGCTACCCGTTGCTTCCTGGGGGCGGGCTGCTATGACCACTACTCGCCCTCAGTGGTGCAAAACATAGTGTCGCGCAGTGAGTTCTTGACCTCTTACACACCCTATCAGGCTGAGATTTCGCAGGGCACACTGCAATATATCTTTGAATACCAGAGCATGATGGCTGAGCTGACGGGCATGGAGGTGTCTAACGCCTCGATGTACGATGGCTGCACGGCTACTGCCGAGGCTATGATGATGGCTGTTGCCAATGCCAAAAAGCGCAACCGCGTGCTGGTGAGCGATACCCTCAACCCCAACGTCATTCGCGTGGTTGAGACTTATGCCAAGTTCCATGGCATACAGGTAGATCACATTGCCGCTAAAGATGGTGTGACCGACCGCGAGATGCTTGCTGCTGAGTTGGCTAAAGACGATGTGGCTGGCGTTATTGTTGCCACTCCCAACTTCTATGGCATCCTTGAAGATTATACGGGCGTTGCCGATATGTGCCACGAGCACAAGGCACTGCTCATCATGAACTGTGTTGCTACCGTATTGAGCGTTATCAAGACGCCAGGCGAGTGGGGCGCAGACATCGCCGTGGGCGATGGTCAAAGTCTGGGTATTCCCATGAACTTTGGTGGTCCGTTCGTCGGATTCTTGTGCACGAGCAAGAAGTTGATTCGCAAAATGCCAGGTCGCATCGTTGGCGCTACCAAGGATATGGACGGCAAGCGCACCTTTGTGCTCACGCTGCAAGCCCGCGAGCAGCACATCCGCCGCGAAAAGGCGACGAGCAACATCTGCTCAAACGAGAGCCTGATGGCATTGTATGTGACAGTGTATATGTCACTGATGGGCCCGAAGGGACTGCGCGAGGTGAACGAGATTAGCTACAGCAACGCTCACTATCTGGCTGACAAACTGACTGCAACAGGATTGTTTGAGCTCGCTTATCCCGATAGGCCTTACCTCAATGAGTTTGCCCTCAAGACCAAACTCAACATCGATGATTTGCAAGAGTTCTTGTTCCCGCACCAGTGCGGACTCAAGATTGCCGACGACATGTTGTTGCTGTGCGTAACCGAGACCTACTCTCGTGAGGACTGCGATGATCTGGTAGAAGCATGTGAAACTTTTAAAAATGGGGAGGACAAGTAATGAACAACACATATTATGGAAAACTCATTTTTGAGTTGTCGCAACCAGGACGCAAAGGCTACTCGTTACCCGCTAACGAATGCGCCGAATATAAGATGGCTGACCTGCCCGCTAATCTGATGCGTGATAAGGAGGCTGCTTTGCCCGAAGTTGATGAGCTCACAGTGGTGCGTCACTACACCAACATGAGTAACAACAACTTTGGCGTTGACACGGGCTTCTATCCTCTGGGGTCATGCACCATGAAGTACAATCCCAAGATTGACGAGGAAATGGCGGCTCATCGCGACTTTGTAGGCTTGCATCCGCTGCAAAACGAAGACACGGTGCAAGGTGCTTTGGCTGTGTATTACTATCTGCAAGATTCTCTTGCCAAGATTTCAGGTCTGAGCGAGTTCACGCTTAATCCGTTTGCAGGCGCACATGGCGAGCTGACGGGTCTGATGATTATGCGCAGCTACCACAAGGATCGTGGCGACGAGAAGCGTACCAAAGTGATTATCCCCGATAGCGCACATGGCACTAATCCTGCCAGTGCCGCAGTGTGTGGCCTTGACGTGGTGGTGGTGAAGAGCCGTCCCGATGGCACAGTGGATGTTGACGACCTCAAGCCGTTGCTCGACGATACCATTGCCGGCATGATGATGACCAACCCCAACACGCTGGGCATCTTTGAGCACAACATTGCCGAGATTGCTAAGCTCGTTCATGAGGCTGGTGGTCTGATGTACTATGATGGCGCTAACCTCAACCCCATGCTGGGCAAGGTGCGTCCAGGCGACATCGGCTTCGACATCATGCACATCAATCTGCACAAGACGTTCTCAACGCCTCACGGCGGTGGCGGCCCTGGCAGTGGCCCTGTGGGCGTGCGTGCCGGTCTTGAGAAGTTCTTACCGAATCCGCATGTGACACACACGGTAGATGAGCTGGGCTATGACAACTTCCACGTAGAGTTTGGCAAGGATGCTTTGGGCAGTGTCTCGGGCTATCTGGGCAACTTCGGTGTGATGATGCGTGCCTATGCCTACATCTTGACGCTGGGTCGTGACCAGCTCAAGTGGGTCGGTCCGTTGGCTACCCTCAACGCTAACTACATCAAGGAGTCGCTCAAAGATTGCTACGAGTTGCCTATTGGCGGCGTATGCAAGCATGAGTTTGTGTATGACGGTCTCAAGGACAAATCAACAGGTGTGACCACGCTAGACGTGGCTAAGCGGTTGCTGGACTATGGTTTCCATGCTCCCACCGTTTATTTCCCGCTGCTGTTCCACGAGGCTTTGATGATTGAGCCGACCGAGAACGAGAGCAAGCAGACGCTTGACGACTTTATCGCTGTGATGCGTAAGATTGCTCAAGAGGCTAAGGACGACCCCGAGCTGGTTAAGGGAGCACCGCACAACACGCCGGTGCGCCGCTTGGACGATACCCAAGCCGCTCTGCATCCCATTGTCACATGGCGCGAGCTAGTGGCAGAACCCGCTGAATAATAAGTTTAATCACATCCACACAGGGATAGCCGAATGATTAAGGCGTGACCACCCTGTGTGGATGTTTTTAGTTAATATTGTTTTTATCATGAAATCAGACTTGATTATTATCGGTGCAGGACCTGGCGGATATGAAATGGCTGCCGAAGCTGCACAGCAGGGCCTGCAAGTGACAATCGTTGAGCGCGACCTGCTGGGTGGCACTTGCTTGAACCGTGGCTGCATACCCACTAAAGCGTTGTGCCGCAATGCCGAAGTGGTGAATTTGATGCGCGAGGCAGGCCAGTGGGGCATCACGACTGGTGATATGAAATTTGACTATGCCCCCGTGTTTGAACGCAAGGAGGCGGTTGTTAAACAATTGCGTGATGGTGTTGAGATGCTGATGAGTCAGCCTGGCATCACTGTTGTGCGAGGTGAGGCTGCATTCAAGGATGCTCACACCATTACCGTGGCAGGCGAGGACTACAGTGCCGATAACATCGTTATTGCTACCGGTTCTGCGCCTCGCGGTTTGCCCATCGAGGGCGATAATCTGGCTATGACCAGTGATGATATACTTGCCATGCAGGAACTGCCCGCCAGCTTGTGCATCGTGGGCGGTGGCGTGATTGGTATGGAGTTTGCCGCCGTGTTCAGCAGTTTTGGCGTACAAGTTACGGTTATAGAGTATTGTAAGGAGATATTGCCTCCCTTTGATAAGGATGTTGCCAAGCGTCTCAAGACTGTGATGTCAAAGCGTGGTGTTAAAATCATCACTCAGGCTGCTGTCAATGGCATTCAGCAAGGCGATGATGGTGCGCTGACCGTGACCTTTGACCTCAAGGGAAAGGCGCAGTCGGTCACTGCCGACAAAGTATTGATGTCGGTGGGTCGCCAACCTGTGTTGCCGCAAGGCATCGAGGCCGTCGGTGTGACGGTGGGTCGCCGCGGCATTGAGGTGGATGACAACATGTGCACCAGCGTCAAAGGCATCTATGCCATTGGTGACGTGAATGGTCGTTGCATGCTTGCCCATGCTGCCACAGCACAGGGCATGAGGGCGCTTCATCACATCATGGGCAAAGCCGACGACATCAAGTTGGATGTGGTGCCTAGTGCTGTGTTCACGGTTCCCGAGTTGGCTATGGTTGGGCTCACTGAGGAGCAATGCCAGGCAAAAGAACTCGATGTGACGGTGAAAAAAGCATTCTTCCGCAGCAATGGCAAAGCTGTTGCAATGAACGAAACCGACGGGCTGATTAAGATGATTGTGGACAATGGCACTCGCCGCATCGTGGGTTGCCACATCTGTGGTGCGCATGCTGCCGACCTGATTCAGGAGGTGGTGACCGCCATCAATGCCGATGTTCCGGTTGATGTGCTGGCACGCAGCATTCATGGTCATCCCACTTTGAGCGAGGTGGTGCTCGCCGTTGCCCGACAGTTTTAATAAGGCTCAGTAATTAGATGGCTATTAACTAGCTGCAAATCGTTTGCGAACAGAAACTGAAGATTTTAGGAAAGCTTATTCTGCGCTTGTTGTGCCTAAATCTGAAACAGTGTGTCCGCATCTGGCATTTGTTAAGCGAATGTCGATAAAAATTGGCGATTTGTCGTTTGATATGTGCCAAATCGCAGAAAATGCGACGGTTCGGGCATGAAAATAGTTAAACCAGGCTTGAAAATTGCAGTCTAAACGACAAAGAATTAAATTTGTTGAACATATAAAACGACACGATTATGAAAACTACTATTAAAAACATGATGATGGGCTTCACGCTCATAGGATGTCTGGTCCTGGGTACATCGTCTGTTTCGGCTCAAGCCCGAGGACGTTCTGGGGGTAGTTCACATAGCAGTTCTGCCACCGTGTCTCGAACGAGCAGCTCCAGCAGTCGCAGCTCCGCATCACCTCAGGTGAATCGCAGCAGCTCTAGCAGCCGCAGCTCCTCGTCGTCTCGTGTGAGCTCCAGCGGTTCTAGCAACCGCAGCTCCTCGTCGCCTCGTGTGAGTTCCAGCAGTTCTAGCAACCGCAACTCCTCGTCACCTCGTGTGAGCAGTAGCAGTTCTAGCAACCGCAACTCCTCGTCGCCTCGTGTGAGCAGTAGCAGTTCTAGCAACCGCAACTCCTCGTCACCTCGTGTGAGCAGTAGCAGTGACCGCAGGTCGAGTTCGTCGGGCAACAATGGTCGCTCTAGTGTGAGCCACTGGCCCTCAACTAATCAAAGTGGTGTGGGCAGCGGTAGCAATGCGACCCGTCGCAGCACAACTGGCACTAGCGTTGGCAGCAGCTCGCGTCGCGGCAATACAGGCAGTAGCACCACGGTTGATAATGGCCGCAATCGTAATAATAATGACAATCTTGGCAATGGCTCGAGTGTGACAACTCGCAGCAGCTCACGCAATAACTCTGCTATCCGCGACAACAACACCCGCACGAGTGTGAAGGATAATCGCAACACTTCAATCGGGTCTGGAACGGTAAGCACGCGCAACAATGGTGGCATTGGCGGTGGCAACAACGGCAACCGTGGTGACGACAACCGTGGCAACATGGGCGGTGACAACGGCAACCGTGGTGGCAACAACAATGGCAACATGGGCGGTGACAACGGCAACCGTGGTGGCAACAACAATGGCAACATGGGTGGCGACACCGGCAACCGTGGTGGCAACGACCGTGGCAACATGGGCGGTGACAACGGCAACCGTGGTGGCAACGACCGTGGCAACATGGGTGGCGACACCGGCAACCGTGGTGGCAACGACCGTGGCGGTGGCTATGGCAAGGATCGTAGCGGACGCCCCACACGCGGCGATAATGGCCGTGGTGGTGGCAGAGGATTTAATCCTAACAACCGTTTCGATTACGCAAATCACCACTATCGCGACCAGTTCAACTGGAACTATTCGCACCACAACTGGAGTCGTCCCTTGCCTCCTCCCACTCGCGCCTATCGTCCTCGTCCCCTGGTGTGGTATCGCCCCACTATCCCTTACGGATGGCGTCCCTACTATGGAGCACCTGTCATCGACCGCATCTTGGGCATTGTCTTTGGCTCCTTGTTTGATGCATCACTTGACTACCTGTACTACAGCGGTTATGATATCGATGGTTATGCCGATGGCGTGATTTATCTGCGCGACGTGCCTATGCTTAACCTCACTTGGCCTGATGTGATGCTCTGCTATAACGAAGCCAATGCACTGGTGAACGCTCAGTTCGTGTACTCGACCAGCTATTATGATATGGCTCGCTACAATCGCGTTTACCGCAGCTTGTGCAGGGTTTATGGCTCTCCCGTAGCCTATGCCGATGGCACTGCAAGTTGGTATGGCGGAGACCAGACGGGTTATGTGACGCTGACTATGATAAGAGATGGTGGCCGTTACTACACCACGATGTCAATCGGATACTAAGTAAACTCGCATTCAAACGACGAATAAGGCTACTACTTCTACTATTACACACACTATACGCACACACACGGTTAGCCTTATTGAAGCTGGCGGACGGCAGAAATTGCCGCCCGCCAGTGACTTCTTTATGGGTCTGTTTGTGTCGTCCCTTTATCTGAGGGTTGCAGCTGCCTGGCGGCAGGCTGTCTCGTGACGGGTAATCATATAAATTAACAGGCCGTTAAGCACCACAATCTCAAAGGCAAAGTAAAGCCATGGCATATCGATTAGCACAGCAACAAACATGGCAATGATGCGTGTGTTAAATGTCAGGATGTTGGTGAACTTCATCAGCGGAAGGCTGCGCTGGCGGAAACTTTGCCTGAAGTCTTGCGGCACATCGTCACCATAGGTCTGCTTCAAGGCGCGGCGCAGTCGCTGCATGGCCGGTGTCCAACACTCTTGGTTAGCGGTGTAAAGGCGGTAGAACATCAACGTGAACTTTTGTCCAAAGTTGTCTTTCCAGGTCAATTGGCTGTTTTGTTGATTGAGTTGTTCAGAACTGTCGAGCTCGCTGCCGTCTTTGCCTTTCACAAAATAGAGGTGGAACTGCCTGTAATAGTCAGCCATGGCACATTGCATGGTGTGGCTGATGCCAGCAACAATCGCCAGCAGCCAGATGACCCATGGGTGCAGCGAGAAGAAATTACCAGGCCAACGGTCGCCAAAGTGTATTTCTCTAAGCACCAGTGCGATGTAGATGGCGATAAACCAGAAGTCCCCGCTCACGCCATCTAGTATGCGTCCCATGCGAGAATATTGCCCCGTCAGGCGGGCGAGCTGCCCGTCGGCGCTGTCGTAGCTATTTGCCCAGACGATGAGCAAGATGCCCAGCCAGTTGAGCCATGCCAGATGCGGTTGTCGCCAGTAGAGCAGGATGCCTCCTGCCACGCCCAGAAAGATGCTGGCGATGGTCACTGCATTGGGCTTCACGCCCAAGTGTGCAAATAGTTTGGCCCATGCAAAGCCGATGGGACGATAAAAATGCAGGTCAAGCCATTCCTCAGTGTCCATCGACTTGAGCGAAGCCTGATATTCTTCTTTAAGTGTCATGAGCTATGGTTTTGTGTCAGTGTGTGGTAGATGCTAGGTGTTCTTTTGCCAATGCAAGCACTGCTTTGGCAATGTGTGGGGCGGCTTCGTTGCGGCATGGCGCAAAACTGGGCCAGTCGTTAAAGTCGATGATGCGAATGGTGCCGTCGGGGTCCACAATGCAGTCACCGCCATAGACAACCACGTTGAGTTCCTCGGCTGCACGGGTGCAAATGCTTTTGAGCTCATCCAGGTCTATGTCGATGCCTTGTGAATGACCGTTGACCTCTTCCCAGCCATACTTGCTGTGTCCGTCGTCAAAGGGATAGAACCAATAGAAGAATTGCGAACCCAGCACACCGTAGAACTTGACCAAGTCGCCCGTCAGGTGCACGTTGATGACAGCACGCTTGATGCCGCGGTAAAAGTATTCTTGCAATACCTCTTGTGCTTCCTCGGGATGGCGCACATAGCTCACGTCCTCTTTGTGCATGGCATGGTGGTCGCCTCGTTTAATCCAGCAACTCTTGAACCCAGCCTTCTCAAGTTTTGACTTGATATTCTCGTTGGTGTTGACAATCAGGCTGTCAGGGTAGGGTATGCCGTTCCCCATCAGGATGCGCGTCATGCGCTCGCGGGTGCAGTTCTCAATGCCATAACCGCTGTTGATTACCAGCCGGCCTTTGTCTTCTAGCTGTTGCAGGCGTGTGATGCTCTCACTCTCGCGGCACATGGCGAGCAGCACGGGCTCATCGATGGATTGCTTGTGAAATTGTTCTTCACTATACACGTTCACTTGGCATCCGCGCTTGCGCAACTGCTCAGCCACCAGGTTAAAGATAGCCGTGTCGTTACCAATGTGGTTGGGCGAGTATGCCCCTGCACGCATGATGCCTCCTATTTTGATGTCTGCCATCGTTCTATTTTGATATTTAGACTAATAAAAGTGCGCAAAGGTACGCAAATTAATTGATAACTGGTGACTGCTGACCCATAAATTTTAGCTAAGCAGGCTAATTTCAACCTCGTGCGGCTTCTGTCGCAATATTTTAGACGTGCGGTTTGGTGGTAGGTGATTAGGCATAAAATAACGAGACACGTTAAGGGTGTTTTAACGTGCCTCGGGGTTTGCTTTGTTTTATTAGATTGTGAGGGGTTTTACTTTGGGCGGGGACCTCCATGTCCACGCTTGGGTTGCATTTGCTGATAGTTCTTGTATTGTTCGTCAGTTAAAATGGCTTTGAGTTTGGTCTCATATTCAGCTCTTTTAGCCATCATTTGCTCCATTTCCTTCTTTTGCTCATCGGTCATTTGTTCGGGGCCGGCAGGTTTCTCACCCTTGTTGCCCTCGTCCATCTTGGGCGGACGTCCGCCGCCAGGACCCTTAAAGGCATCGGCATAGTTGTTGTTCAACTCCTTGAGCTGTGCCGCTTGTGCTTCGTCCAAGCCCAACTTGTTGACCATCTGCTCGGTGCGCTCGTCGGCGGTCATCTGCTTAGGCGGCTGTTGCGGCCGTTGTTTGTCGTCGGGCAGTTGCTGCTCGGTGGGTTGCTGTTGACCCTGATTGCCGCTGTTGCTGCAACTGGCAGCAATGGCTGCTCCGCTCATGGCAGTGATTGCCATCAATGCTAACATTAACTTTTTCATAACTATATACCTTGAATGAATTAGAATGATTATGAATCTGTTGCAAAGTTAGCCTGACGCAGTGGCTTGCGCAAATGTAATCGACAAATGGGCTTAAAACCTCGACCATTGCCCAGCGTGTGCCCTAATGCCGCATGAGGCGCATGGCATTGAGCACGCACAGCAGCGCCACACCAACATCGGCAAACACGGCTTCCCACATGTTGGCAATGCCTAACACGCCCAGCACCATAACCAGCACCTTGACGGCAATGGCAAAGATGATGTTTTGCTTCACGATGCGCCCAGTGCGTTGCCCGATGGCGATGGCTTCAGCCACACGGCTTGGCTGGTCGGTCTGGATGACCACATCTGCCGTCTCGATAGCCATGTCGCTTCCCAGTCCACCCATGGCGATGCCAACATTGCTGAGCGCTAGCACGGGTGCGTCATTGATGCCGTCGCCCACAAATGCCACCTGTTGCCCGTTTGCCTGCATCTGCTCGATGTGTTCTACCTTGCCTTGCGGCAGCAGGTCTCCAAAAGCTTCGTTCACACCTAGTTGACGTGCCACTTTATTAACCAGCTCCTGTTTGTCGCCCGACAAAATCACGCTCTCCACACCGCACTGCTTCAAGTTGCTGACGGCTTGCTGAGCATCGGCCTTAGGCGTGTCGCTTAGCAAGATGTGGCCCAAGTAGCGACCATTGGCGGCACATGCCACCAGCGTGTCAGCCACATGGTCCAAAGTTTGCGGATAATCAATCCCTTCGCGCTTGAGCAGTCGGGTGGTGCCTACCAGCCATGGTGTGCCGTCAACCGTTGCACTCAAGCCATATCCGGCAATGTTGGTCAGCTGGGTAATCGTGATACTGGGCAGGGTGGGGTGGCTCTCAACAATGGCGCGTGCAATGGGGTGGGTGCTGCTTGCCTCGATGGCTGCAACGATGCCCAAATGTTCGTCGGTTAATCCCGATACTTCGCTCACGGCAAAGTGGCCTGTCGTCAGTGTGCCCGTCTTGTCAAACACCACCGTGTCGAGGTGCGCCACAGTGTCCAGGTAGTTGCTGCCCTTGAACAAAATGCCGCGGCGCGAAGCTGCCCCGATGCCGGCAAAGTAGCTGAGCGGCACGCTGATAACCAGTGCGCAAGGGCATGAGATGACCAGGAAGATGAGCGCCCGCTTAATCCATAGGGTGAGGTCGATGGGGGTGTTAGCGAGCAGTGTCATGAGCCACGGTATCAGCACCAATAGGGCGGCGATGCCAACCACAACGGGTGTATAGACACGAGCAAAACGTCGGATAAACAACTCGGTGGGTGACTTGCGCTCGGTGGCATCTTCGACTAGCGTCAAGATGCGTGAAACGGCACTTTGACTGGCTGGGCGGATGGCTTGCAGCCTGACCACACTGTCGCTGACAATCATGCCGGCAAGCACCTCGTCGCCAGGCTCAATCACGCGCGGCACGCTCTCGCCAGTGAGTGCGGCTGTGTCAAATGCAGCACTGCTGTCCAGCAGCTTCCCGTCAACGGGCACACGCTCACCTGCTTTAACCTCAAGCACATCGCCCGTTTGCACCGCAGATGGGTCGATGACGTGGCTGCTGCCGTCGGCTGAAATCACTGTTGCATGGTCGGGACGGATAGCCACCAGACTCTGGATGTTGCGGCGGGCACGTCCCACGGCGCGGTCTTGCAACGCCTCGCCTATGCAGTAAAACACCATGACGGCGACCGCCTCGGGATACTCTCCGATGGCAAATGCCCCTAGCGCAGCTATCGACATGAGCATGAACTCGTTAAAGACCTCTCCCTCACGTATTGCTTCAACCGCTTCGCCTATCACGCCGATGCCCACAGGCAAAAATGCGAGGATATACCAAATCACTCTTATCCAGTTGTTCTCAAACCATTGCACGCCAACCGCACTCATAACGATGCCAGCAGCCAGCATGATGAGCGACACTGCGGGCTTCCACCAGCTGATGTGCTCACCACTCTCGCCGTGCTCGTGACTGTGCTGATGCTCTTGATGTCCCATAATCCTAATTGATGTTTGTTTGTGAGTGCAAAGTTAGTGTGTATTTCTTGCAACCGGGTTGCAAACATGGCATTGGTGCCCTTGTTTGTACTATTCGAAATGCGGTTAATTGGCGTTGAAAAAGGGCTTAATCACCCCCTGACAAAAGAAAAAAGCGTTAAAAACTGATTTTTAACATTGGGAAATCACATTTTTTAAAAATAAATCACTAACTTTGCACAATCTACAATGGAAATGTTAAGAAACTGCAAACCTCAACAAATGTTGCGATAAGGTGTCGTTGAGATGCCGCGGCAATATCCATGTGCCGCAAATGATGAGAAGCCGAGAAGAAATGAGAACGCGCCTCGCAATGCAGCAGGTTGAATGTGCCTCGCATGACCAGCCGTAGAAAAACCATTTTTTGTAAACTAACTTAAAACATTTAATATTAACAATTTTTTAAAGTACATCGTATGAGTCTAAAAAAACTACTCTTGTTACTAGTCATTGGACTGTCGTCGCTTTGCGCACTGGCGCAGGTGAGCGGTACGGTCATTGACGAGAACAATGAACCGGTTATCGGCGCATCGGTCGTTCAGCAAAGTAACCCCAAGAACGGCGTGGCTACCGATTTTGACGGAAAATTTACGTTGAATGTCTCGGCAGGTACCAAGATTAAGGTCACCTACGTAGGCTATGAAGAATTGGTTGTTGCAGCCAAGAACGGCATGGTTATTGAGCTCAAGCCTAAGGGCGAGATGCTTAACGAGGTCGTTGTCACGGGTTACCAGAAGGTGGACAAGCGACTGTTCACAGGTGCCACACAGAGTGTGGATGCTGAGAAGACCAAGCTGTCTGGTGTCGCCGACGTCAGCCGTGGTCTTGAAGGCCGCGTTTCTGGTGTTCAGGTGTCGAACGTGTCGGGTACCTTCGGTACTGCCCCCAAGATTCGCGTGCGTGGCGCTACCTCTATCTATGGTAGCTCTAAGCCGCTGTGGGTGGTTGACGGTGTGATTCTTGAGGACAACGTGGACATCAGTGCCGATGACCTGTCATCAGGTGACGCAACCACGCTGATCGCCAGTGCCGTTGCAGGTCTGAATGCTGACGATATCGAGAGCTTCCAGATTCTGAAGGACGGTTCAGCCACTTCTATCTATGGTGCCAAGGCTAATGCAGGTGTGATCGTTATCACGACCAAGACCGGTCGCAAGGGTTCCACCAGCATCAACTACACGGGCGAGTTCACCTACCGCCTCAAGCCCAACTACCGCGACTTCAACATCTGCAATTCACAGGAGCAGATGAGCATCTTGCGTGAGATGGAGCAGAAAGGTTGGCTGGAGTATGCCTCGCTGGTGTCGAGCACCACATCGGGTGTCTATGGCACGATGTACAAACTGATGAACACTTATGATACCACAACTGGTACCTACGCCCTCGCCAACACCACCAGTGCCAAGAACGCTTATCTGCGTGAGGCCGAGATGAGGAACACCGACTGGTTCGACTTGCTGTTTAACAGCAACGTCATGCAGAACCATGCCGTGAGCGTGTCGGGCGGTACCGACAAGGGCTCGTTCTACACGTCTATGTCAGTGATGAGCGACCCAGGTTGGTATAAGGCAAGCCGCGTAGAACGTTACACATTCAATGCTAACGCTATCTACAACATCACCGATAAGATTAAGGTGAAGATTTTGAACAGCAACAGCTTCCGTGACCAGAAAGCTCCTGGTACCTTGAGCCAGAGTGTCGATGTGGTCTATGGTGAGGTGAAGCGTGACTTCGATATCAACCCCTATAGCTTCGCGCTCAATACCGCGCGTACGCTGGACCCCGACGTTTACTACAAACGCAACTATACCGACTTCAACATCTTCCATGAGTTGGAGAACAACTATATCGACGTTGAGGTTACCGACCTCAAGTTCCAGGGCGAGCTCAACATCAAGCCCATCGTTAAGCAGGACCAGACTCTTGAGTTCAACTTCCTGGGTTCGATGCGTTCGGTGAACAGTGAGCAGAACCACTATGTGCTCGACAACAGTAACCAAGCCGAGGCCTATCGTGCTGGTGCTATCCCCGATGATGCACTCATCCGCTCGTCGAACAGCTACCTTTACACCGACCCCGATGTCGAGAATGCACAGCCTGAGAGTGTGCTGCCCAAGGGCGGTATCTTGTTCTTCAGCAAAAACTCACTGAAAACTTTCGACTTCCGTGCTACCGGACAATGGCAAAAGGACTTCAACAGCGGCCAACACCTGCTCAACGTTTATGCAGGTATGGAGGCTAGCCGTGTGGATCGTTTCTATGAAACTTTCGAAGGCTGGGGCATCGTTTATGAGAACGGTAACTTGCCTTTCACCGAGTACACGCTGTTCAAGCAGATGCAGGAAGAGAATGGTACCTACTATAGCAATGGCAAGACGCATCGCCGCAACATGGCTTACTTTGCTAACGCCAACTATGCGCTGCTGGGTCGCTACATCTTGAACGGTACCATCCGTTACGAGGGTTCTAACCTGATGGGTAAGACCGACCAAAGCCGTTGGTTGCCCACCTGGAACATCTCGGCTGCATGGAACATCCACGATGAGCCGTTCTTCCAGAATCTGGCTCTCAGCAAGAAGGCTCTCACCTATGCTAAGCTGCGTCTGAGCTACTCACTGACTGGTGAGAGTGGCCCCTCGGGTTATGCTAATGCCGAGGCTCTGTACTATCCCACTCGCCCCTGGCGTCTTGAGACCGATGCCTATGAGATGGGTCTTGACCTGAATGGTCTTGCCAACAGCGAACTCTCTTATGAGAAGAAGCACGAGTTCGACTTGGGTATTGACCTGGGCTTCCTGTACAACCGCATCAACCTGGTGTTTGACTGGTACATGCGTAACAACTTTGACCTGATTGGTTTGATTCGCACCCAGGGCGTCGGTGGTTTTACCACCAAGTATGCTAACGTGGCTGAGATGAAGTCGCACGGTGTTGAGTTCACGGTTTCTACCCGCAACATCGAGCCGACCAAGGCTGGTGGCTTTGGCTGGAGCACCGACTGGACATTCTCTTATGCTACCACCGAGATTACCAAGCTCGACTCTCGTTCACGCGTTATCGACCTGGTAACTGGTAGCGGTTTCCCACTGGTGGGTTATCCTCACCGTGCCATCTTCTCGATTCCGTTTGCCGGTCTTGACGAGCATGGTCTGCCTCTGGTTTACGACGAGGATGGTAACATCAGTAGCACTGGCGTTAACTTCCAGGAATATGAGAACCTGGGTTACCTCAAGTATGAGGGTCCCGTTGACCCGACCATCACTGGTGGTTTTGGCAACAACTTTGACTGGAAGGGCTTCCACCTCAATGTGTTCTTGACCTACTCGTTTGGCAACAAGCTGCGTCTGGATCCTGTGTTCTCATCGAGCTACAGCGACCTGACCTCGTTTACCAAGGACTTCAAGAACCGTTGGGTTCTGCCTGGTGATGAGGCTACGACCGACATCCCTGCTATTGCCTCAAAGCGTCAGGTTTATAGCAACACTTACCTGAGCATGGCATACAATGCTTACAACTATAGCACTGCCCGCATTGCTGACGGTGGATTTATCCGCCTGAAGGAGATTTCGCTGACCTACGACATTCCCAAGACGTTGATTTCGCGTCTGCGCTTGAACACGGCTTCGGTGAAGCTGGCAGCCACTAACATCTGCTTGCTCTATGCTGACAAGAAGCTCAACGGACAGGATCCTGAGTTCTTCAACAGCGGTGGTGTGGCTTCGCCTAACCCCAAGCAGTTTACCCTCACTTTGCGTTTGGGCATGTAATCACCATCATGATGTTGCACCTTATTTAATATATATAAGAAACGATTATGAAACTTAGATATAAATTTATGTTTGTCGCACTGGCATTGGTGAGCCTGTCCTCGTGCAAAGATTTTTTGGACAAGGTGCCCGATACCCGTGTTTACCTGACTAACCTGGATCAGCTCGAAGAGCTGCTGGTTACTGGATATTCCTATGCCAACTATTCACTGCTGGGCGAGCTCTCCAGTGACAACATGGTGGATAACAACTCACCAGACGCAGATGGCATGCGCTATAACTTGAGCTACTATTCACAGTTTGACAATCAGGTTTATGCTTGGGAAGATGTTGACCTCGACATCTCGAGCACTGACTCGCCTTCGGGTGTCTGGGGCGGTTGCTACAGTGCCATTGCCGCTGCCAATGCTGTGTTTGAAAAGTTGGATGAGATTGAGGAGACGGGTCTGATTGACGGTGAGGCTATCACCAGCACCGACCGTGCTCGCATCAATGCCATCAAGGGTGAGGCCTATATGATTCGTGCTTACCACCACTTCATCTTGGCTAGCCTGTTCTGCATGCCTTATCGTGGCGCTAGCCTTAGCCAGTCACTGAAGGGCATCCCTTACACGACCACTCCTGAGAAAGAGGTGTCGCCGCAGTACGACCGTGGTACTCTGCAAGAAACTTATGATAAAATCGAGGCTGACCTCAAGCAAGGTCTGCGTTACATCACCGATGAGTATTATGAGGTGCCTAAGTACCACTTCAACAAGGCATCGAGCTATGCTTTTGCCGCTCGTTTCTACCTCAACAAGCGTGAATATGATAAGGTGGTTGCTTATTGCGACAGCACATTCAAGGGCAACGACCCTGCCACTATGATGCAAGACATCTGGGATCATATCGACTTTTACTACTTCTCAGACGTGTATCGCTTCTATAACAGCATTGAGCGTGCAAGCAACCTGATGTTGTTCACCACTTACAGCACGTTCGACCGTCGCTTCTGGGGCTCTCGCTATGCCTGCAACCGTGACGCTAAACGCGCAACGGTGCAAGGTCCTGGCCCGTCGTGGGCAAACTGCATCTATCAGTACACCAGCGGTAGCAAGAAGACTAAGTTTGCGATGATGCCCTGCTTCGCCTACTTCTGCGGTTCGGCAGGTCAAGAATATGGTGCCTTCTTTGGTGGCACATGTTATGAGGCGTTTGAGTACACTGACAAAATCGCCGGCATTGGCTATGTGCACATGATTCGCCCCGAGTTCACTGTTGAAGAGACGCTGCTGATGCGTGCCGAGGCCAACCTGTTCCTGGGCAACAAGGAGGCTGCTTTCGACGATTTGTATCTGTGGAATCACGCACACATCCTCAGCGATGCTTCGCGTGTGTACAATCACAAAGAGCTGACCGAGAACCAGATTCTTAGCTTCTATGGTTGCTATGACGATCCTGAGCGTACCGATCCTGGCTACGGCATCGTGATGAAGTTCCACATCGATGAGGTTTGTCCTAGCGATAAGTACAAACTCACCGATGACATTGAACCCTACTTGCAGTGCGTGCAGCACTTCCGCCGCATCCAGAATGTACACCTGGGTACGCGCTGGCTCGACATCAAGCGTTTTGGCTTCTCGATTACCCACAAGATTGGCATCAGCGATACTAAGACCCTTGAGGTGCTTGACCCGCGTTATGCTATCCAGATTCCTGACGAGGTGATTGGTGCCGGACTTGAGGCAAACGAGCGTGCAAGCATCACGACAAACAGTTCGAGTGCTTCGGTTGTGTCTCCTTCTAAATATGACCGTGCCGATGAGGATGACGAGTAATAATATCAAAACACTTTGACGATTATGAAAAAGATTAAATATTATATTTCAGCGTTGTTGCTCGTGGCCACGGTGTCCATGGCGATGACCTCATGCAGTGAGGACGGGCTGGGCGAAACCATCTTCCCTGACGTGGAAGATACGCTGGACCCCACGTCCTACACCTATAAGCTGGACAAGTACCTCAAGCAGAACTATCTGGATGTTTACAACTTGACGTTCTTGTACAAGATGGCAGACATTAGTGCCAACATGAACTATAACTTGGTGCCTGCCGATTATGATAAGGCAGTCGATTTGGCTGTGCTGTGCAAGTATCTGTGGTTTGATGCTTATGACACAGTTGCTTCTAGTAAGCAGGAATTCCTTAAGACCTATGGCCCGCGCATCATTATGCTGATTGGCTCGCCGGCGCTCAACCCCTCATCGGGTAGTGAAATCGTCGGTTTGGCTGAGGGCGGTGTGAAAATCTCATTGTTCAAAGTTAACGATATGAATATCAATAACTTTGATATGATGAATGAGTACTACTTCCACACCATGCACCATGAGTTTTCGCACATCTTGCACCAGACCAAGAGCTATCCTACGGAGTTTAACACGCTCTCGGTTGGTCACTATGATGCTAACAACTGGCAGTCGCGCGACGAGAACAATGCAGCTTCGGTAGGCTTCGTCACCACCTATGCTTCGAGTGAATATCGTGAGGACTTTGCCGAGACCATGGCATGCTACATCACCTATACTCAGGATGATTGGGACGACCTGCTCAGAAGGGCAGCTCGTGGCTGGGCATCTGATGCCGAAGATGATGTTACCGCAGCGTTCTATACCTACTACTACTATCCTGACAACAATCCTGACAACGACCTTGTGTACATCAACGAAAGGGATGTGTACACCGAGACCGACGAGGAGGGTGTTGTGCATCAGTACTGGCGCAACAACCGTGACAGCCAGGGCAACCGCATCGAGGTGTATGACGTGAAAGACACCGATGAGATTGCTGGTGATGAGGTGATTTTGCAAAAGGTACAAATCATTCGTCAGTGGCTTGCCGACATGTGGGGCATTGATTTGGATGTGTTGCGTGCCGAGGTTCAGCGCCGTCAGTCTGATTACAACATCACCGAACTGCGCAAGCAAGTTACCGAGATTCAGTAAAATTGTTTCACCATTATCAATAAGCAGATAACAATGAAAAAGTATCTAAATATTGCCTTCTTGGTGCTCATCGCGCTTTCGGCAACTATGACCTCGTGCAAAAACGAGGTGGATGAGATCTTTGACGAAGATGCTGTCACCCGTCTGGAGGATGCTAAGGCATACTATACCGAGCTGCTCACTAGCAATGGCGGCAAGTGGCAGTTGGAGTATTTCGCCAACGAGGATGAGCCTGGCTACATCTATGTGGTGACCTTTAACGCTAATGGTTCAGTAACCATGTCGGGCGCTAATCAGTGGATTGGTGTCGTTAACGGACAGGCTACCGGAAGCATTGGCTACGGCAGCGCAACGTCGCTGTGGGAGGTTATTGCCGACAACGGTCCCGTGTTGTCGTTCAACTCCTATAACAAATACTTCCACCTGTTTGCTGACCCCTATAACATCCCCGACCTGACCGACCAGGACGATGATGAAACGGGTTACGGACACGAGGGTGACTATGAGTTTGACTTGATGAAGTATAGCAACGACACCTTGTATCTTGAGGGTAAGAAGTATCAGTTGCCTATGATCATGACCCGTCTCAGCTCAAGCGTTGACGACAAGGTGTACATGGACGAGGTGACTGCTATGACCGACTCGTTCTTTAACGCCAAGGTGCCTCATGTCTATATCAATCTGCCCAACGGTGAGCGTTGGATTGTTGAGGACGGTGCTACACAAATCTTGACCATCTACAAAGAGGGTGCTGACAAGATTACCACTGCCGAGTCTCACAATGTGATTATCACCCACGATGGACTGTCGTTCATGAAGGCTGTGACCCTGGGTGACTACACCATCCAGAACTTTATCCGTCAGGCTGACGGCTCGCTGCTGTGTCGCGACGACCACCAGACCACGATGACAGCCGATGAGCTGAGTGACTTGTTCACCAATGCCACACTCACATGGCGTCTCGATTTGAATTCGCTGGGTGGTCAGTTCGCAACACTCATCAGCAACATCAAGAGCGACCTAGCTGCCTACAACAAGTCATCACTCGTGTATGTGCAGGTTGGCTATTATGCCGGTTCTACCGACCAGTATGCACTCACCTTTAATGTGAAGAAGGGTTCCAACAAGTACAATCCCACCTATTATGGCACCATGACGGCTGTGGGAGACAAGCAGGTGAAATTCTCGTTCAGCAGCGAGGGCGACAAGGCTGGTGCTACCTATGCAACAAAGTGCCCTGCAATCGTTTCCTTTATCGAAGCGTTGAACAACAACACGTTTGACCTGTCGGCTAACTCCTTGCTGGCTCCGGTTAACATGAAGCTCAGCACTAGCAGTTCTGATTACATGACTTGGAACTTGCAGTAAATGTGTAAGAGCACTTTTGGCATCGACTGGGGCGGAAAGGCTATCCCTCCATTTCCAGAGCTCGTCTTTCCGCTCCACCCGATGACCAGAAGTGATAAAATATGAACTGAATTTGGTTATTTTATATTTTTACTAACTTTAAAACTTAAAACTAGATGAAAAAGTTATTACTTTTAGCAGCTGCGTCTCTGGTATTTGCCGGAGCAAATGCTGCTGCGCCTCTGACCAAGAGCAGCACGGCAAAGCCTATGAAGCCGTTGCAGATGCCCTTTGTGAAACCCAGCGTGTTCACACAACCCATGTATGTTGACGCTCCTTGCGTTAACCTGCTGAAAGCTCCCAAGCGTGCTAATAGCATCGATGTTTATTACACTCGTCCCGCAGGTGCATATCCTGGCACTTACATTCTTGAAGACGGTGCGCTCACCTATTCAACCTATGCAGCCTACATTCACATGACTCCGTATGCTGATTACACATTCCATGGCTATATTGACGGTGCTTCAGATGCTGCCGAAATCTATTGGGATTATCAGTACTATAGCTCATCGGCTGGTGGTTATGTTTGGGATGCACTCGAGGGTGAAAAAGACCTGACCATTCAATATGGTTATGAGCTGGACTCCGTGCCCGTCTTCACCGTTTATGATGGCGACACATTCGACCAGTTCTACTTGTGCGGTCACAACATGGGCGGCACCTACGACAAGCCGACCATCAGTGCAACCTATTATTCATACATCTGCGCTGTGCCCAGCACCATGGATGTGTGGTCGCAGGACTTCATGTGGTCTTCAAAGAACTTCTCGGGTGGCGGTCTGTTTGGTACCAACTACTACACCTTCACCTACTATAGCGGTGCTTATCCCTATGGCTATCAAGAGGGTGATGAGGACAGCAGCAGTGGCTACTGGTTTGGTAAGAACGGTTCGCACATCGACGGTATCGGTGAGGTATTTGAGAAACCCGAGCATCCCTACTTGCTCCGCAACGTTTACCTCTACACCACTCAGCTTGCCGTTTCAGGCAATGTGGATATGACTTGCAAAATCTACAAACTGGAGCAGTCTTATCCCTATAGCGACACCAGCAACGTGGTTCTGCCTGGCGAGCCTGGTGAACTGATTGCTACCGGTCGTGCTTCTCTGACCAAGCAGTCACCTGAGCTTGACGGTGGTCTGGTAACCTTTACGCTCTACGGTGAGGAAGATGGTCTGGAGTATGAGATCACCCCGACTATTGACTATCCTATCATGGTTGTCGTTGACGGTTACAACGATGAGAGCATGTCTGCTATTACCAACTTCTCGGCTCTGATTGGAGCTGACACTGAGACCGATGAGGGCTTTGGTGAGATGGCATTCTTGAAATACCCGCTTAGGGATGAGAATGGTGAGTACACTGGCGAATATTGCTGGCGTGGTCTGAACAACTTCTTCTCGGGCGGCACGCTGGAGATGAAGACTGGTTTCACCATCTTTATCACCGCTGACAAGCCTTATCTGACCTTCAACTACTATGCTGAGGATGGTTACTACAAGTTCCCCAATGCTGGTGGTGTGATGGAGAAACAGATTGCTGAAGGCGTGACTACCCGCAGCATTGAGTTCTTCTCATTTATGCCCAGCGTTGACGAGGGTTGGACCCTGTCATGCGACGGTGGTGACGTGCCCGAGTGGCTGACCATCGATTTGACCGACGGTGCTACCGATGGTGAGTTCAATGGCTTGGTAACTGCATTGGTAACTGCTGATGCTCTGCCCGATGGCATTACTGGCCGTCGTGCTGTTGTTCGCTTTGAGTTCCCCGGCGCTTATCTGGACTACACCTTTGAGCAGGGCGACGTGGCTGACCGCAAGACTGGTGACGTGAATGGTGACGGTGAGGTGACCATCGCCGACGTTAATGCTATTGTTGACTACATCCTCAATGGTGGCTACGACCAGTATGCTGACGTGAATGGTGACGGTGAGGTAACCATCGCCGACGTTAATGCCGTTGTTGACATCATCTTGAGCGCTGAGGACTAAGCTGCGATGATGCCAGATGGTAATCGATTAATGAAATGAGAAATCTTATTATAACAGTTTCTTAACATATCATCTATTACCTGTTATTCTGTGAGGCGGGATTCCTGTTTGAAGGTGTCCCGCCTTTTTTCACCCATCTGTGGCGGTTCCTGATAATGGCAGGTGTCTCTTGCGCACCTTTAAATATACTTGCGCTAAAAAAATCACTATCTGGAAGAGGTAGATTAAATTATTATTTTTACCTTTGTAACAAAACCGATTGATTTTTGCCAAACGTGACACTATGAAACACCTAATCACATTCTTTACTCTTTATTTGTTCACGTTCATTTTCTGCGCAGCAGGGGTCTATAAACCGATGGAAATGCAGGAAATTAATGCACTAGGAGATAGTAGCACTTCAGAAATAGAAAAAGGTAACAACTTCTATTTTGGTAAGAATGGCTATGTTCAATCTTATTCCAATGCGTTCTTGTGGTACAAGAATGCTGCTGAAAAAGGAGTTGCGCAAGCTCAATACAATTTAGGAGTGTGCTATGTGTTTGGACATGGTGTTGAGCAAGATTATACGCAAGCTGCCAAATGGTTTAAAAAAGGTGCCGACCAAGGGCATGCTGCTTCACAATTCAATTTAGGGAAATGTTATGAATTTGGGCAAGGTGTTGCCCAAGATTATGAAAAAACAGTGTATTGGGTCATGAAAGCTGCTGAGCAAGGTGATGTTACTGCCCAATGTTGTTTAGCAGGCTACTATGAACTTGGGCAAGGGGTGCCTCAAGATTATGCACAAGCTATATATTGGAATCAAATAGCAGTTGAACAAGGAAATGCAGAGGCCCAATATAATTTGGGGAGATATTATTACTATGGGCTTGGTGTTGCGCAAGACAAATCAGAAGCTGTTTGTTGGTTTCAAAAAGCCGCCGAACAGGGCAATGCAAAATCTCAATATAATTTAGCCATATGTTATGAAACTGGCAGTGGTATCGGTCTAGATTATGCACAAGCTGTATATTGGTATCAAAAAGCTGCTGAACAAGGGTTGATTAATGCTCAAACTAATTTAGGTGGTTGTTATTATAATGGACATGGCATAACTAAAGATTATGAGAAGGCTGTATATTGGTTTAAGATGGCAGCTGAACAAGGAGCTGCTAATGCCCAATGCAATTTAGGCAGATGCTATATGATTGGGCAAGGTGTTGATGAGGACTACACACAAGCCGTATATTGGTATCAAAAAGCTGCCGAGCAAGGATATGCCGATGCCCAACGCGATTTGGGTGTGTGCTATGAGAAAGGATTAGGTGTTGAGCAAGACTATGCACGAGCTGTATATTGGTGTCAAAAAGCCGCCGAACAGGGTGATGCAAAAGCTCAATATAATTTAGGAATATACTACGAAACGGGGATGGGCGTTACTCCTGATGACGTGCAAGCTATGTGTTGGTATCAAAAGTCCGCCGATCAAGGCTTTGCTAATGCTCAATATAACGTAGGGTGTTATTATTATAATGGAAGGCAGGTCGCGCAAGACTACGCACAAGCGGTATATTGGTACAAAAAAGCTGCCGACCAAGGCTTTGTAGATGCTCAGAATCTTTTAGGAATGTGCTATTTATATGGCCAAGGTGTTGCAGAAGACAATAGTCAAGCCGCATATTGGTTTAAGAAAGCCGCCGAACAAGGATGTGCAACAGCCCAATTCGTTTTGGGAGCAATGTATGAATACGGTCAAGGTGTTGTGCAAGACGATGCAAAGGCATTATATTGGTATCAAGAAGCAGCAAATCAAGGGTTTCCACAAGCTATTGAAAGAATCAATGAACTAAAATCACATTGAATGGTGTACTGTGGTTAATTCTTGTAACATGATGTGTGCGGGTTGGAGCAATCTCACCATCCGCTCGCATCGACTAAGCTGCAAGATTCTGGGAGAGCTGAAAATAGGCAGCTATGGATGAATACCTATTTACCGAATAGCAATGGGTAAAGAATCAGCTTGGGCAAACCACAAACGGTGGTTTGCCCAAACTATTTGGATTGTGCGTGCGTGGCACATTGCAAGCCCCACGGCACGTTGCGCCTAGAGGCATGGATTATTTCCCGCCAAGCACGAGGTCGATGAGCGCGGTCACATCGCTGATGTTGATGCTGCCGTCGCCATTCACGTCGCAGCAAATCTCGCAGCAACGGTCCTCATCACTGTCGATGCTCTTGTTAGCCAGCACACGGTCGATGAGTCTAGTCACATCGCTAATGTTGACATCACCATCGTGGTTCACATCGCCTGGCGTGTGCGCACCAAACAGGGTCACCTGCTCGATGTTGCTCCAGTCACTGACGGTTCCGTCAACATAGAGTGCACGCACCTTGTAGTTGAATGTGCCGCCAGCCTTTAGACCTTCAACCAGATAGAACATGTCAGTAATGCCATCTACCCAGCGATAGGTGCTGTCGGTCTTGGCAATGTTGGCATCGCTATTCTCGTCGGTGATGTCACCGCCATAGATGGTGATGTCCTGCAACTGCGGATAGTTGCTGGGCGTGAACGAAATCTGGTCGGTGGTGGCTGCGTTGAGCACGATGGTATATTTGGTGAAATCGCTAGAAAGCGTCAGCGTGTAGCTATCAACACTGGTTGCAATGGTTATCGTGGAGTTGGTGCTTGAATAGTAGTTCTTAGCCGTCAGCACCACGGTGAGCTTCTCATAGCCCGAGGCATAGGTGGCAGTGGTCATCTTACCCTTGATAGACACGCATCCGCCATCCAGATACAGGCCTGTGCCTGGTGTCCACCCGCTGGGCAGATACTGGTCGGCATTGCTAGCCTGGTTGCTTGACGATTTCTCGGTTTGGCTAAAGTCCACTTGGTCGAGCAATGCTATTTCGGGCGCTATGGTCACGAGCAGTGTGTAGCTGTCAACCTTTTCTGCCTCGGTCTTGTCGGTCCAGTCAGCACGGAAGCTGGTGAGCGTGATGTAGTCGCTGTCGGCAGGCAACATCACGGGTGTGGTGCCCTGCAAAGGAGCAAAGCCATTAATCACAACAGTCTTTGACTCAGCCCCAGCACTGCTGATGGTGACAGTGGCATTGTGCCATCCGGCTGCCTTGGGAGCATATGTCACGGTCACATCAACGCCATCGCGTGCATCCTGTGCGGTCACGCTCGTAGGATTGATGCTATAATATCCATTCTCATCGCTCAGTGTGAGCACCGCATCTTCGGTCAGGCGTGCGCCTAGCAAGGTGAACGTGGCAGTTGCCGTGTCACCAACCTCGGCGGTTACCGACAGTGTGTCGGGGTTCACCAGCAGGGTGGGCTCGGCAGACCCTCCGCCCAGGATGTACTTGATGCCAGCCAGTGCGTCAATCTTGCCGTAACGTCCAAAGTTGGGCTTTGCCGTGTTCTCGTCAACGATGGCTGAGTTGGCAAACACGTCGCGGATGCCCTCGGTGTTCAGAGTCTTGCCGGCATATTTAGCGGCTTGCAGATACAAGGCGATGATGCCCGCCGCGCAAGGCGTTGACATCGAGGTGCCATCCATGCTTCCTAACGATGAGTTGGCATCCTTATATACCAAGTAATATCCGCTGCTGGCGTTTGCATTTGACATGTAGCCGCTGGTGTCATAGTGGTTGATGCCTGCCACGATGGTAGCGCCAGGAGCCACGATGTCGGGCTTGGCGACTCCCGTTGGACCATAACCACTTGCCTGGTAGCTTGAGAAGTAGCAGATGTCACCCACTGTGTATTGGCCCAGCGTGTGCTCATCGCCATTGTAATCGGTTACCACATTTTTAGAGCAATAGGCACCGACGCTAATCACGGCATCGCCCACGGCTGTGCCGCCAATGCTGCAATAGTCGTCACCAGCAACAAAGGTGTAGTCGCCGATGACGCCGCTATAGGTGTCAAATGTGTTGTATCTGTAGTCCCATCCGTCAATCATGCAGCTGCCGCTCAACGGATACACACTGACTGCCAGGCGATAGCCGCGCGTGCTGTAGCTATTGGTGAGGTAAGAGCTGCCATAGTAAACCTGGACGTAGTTTTTGCCGCTATAGGTGTCTTGGGCGAATGTCACACGGGGCGAGCCACTCAGGTAGGCAGTGATGCCCGAGAAACTGGTGGTGTTGCTGGTGATGGCGTCACTCGACCACACCAGGGTGTCGGCGTTCACGTCAACGATGTGCAGTTTGCAACCCAGCGAAACGCCTGCCGTGCGGGCATAGAACCAGGTGTAACCAGCGTAATACTTGTTGGCGTAGCTGCTGCTGCGAGCCATGCCATAGCCCACAATCACAGCCGACATGGGCGTTGAGGCTGTTGCCTCGGCTTGAACGTGTGCCCTGCCAAATTCGCCAGTGTTGGCATTGTTGCCTGCCGAGCAGCAGATGATGTGTCCCGAGTGCTCGCCGGCATACTGTTCATAGGCTGCGGAAATCTCACCCGTGCCATCGTGCGGACCTAACTGGGTTCCTAGTGAAATGCTAATCACGCAGGGTTGATTTTGGCTATCGGCATAGTCACAAATCTGCTTGATGCCATTCACGATGTTGGTGTTGGTGGTATAGCTGCCCAAACCCACCAGCACGATGTCTGCCTCGGGAGCCATGCCGCCAAAGGTGATGCCATCAACAGTGATGTTGCCGCCAGCAGCAGTGGTGCTGGTGTGCGTGCCATGCGAGCTGCTGCTGTAGTCTGTGGTCAGGCTCGAAATGCTGGTATATTCGGTTAGCCCCGACGATGTGGCTTTGTAGGCACGTTTGATGCGGGTCACGCCTGCCGTGTCGTTGAACAGCGTGTGCTGGAAGTCAATGCCGCAGTCAATCACGCCCACAATCACGCCCTTGCCCGTGAATGCCTGTGGCAGACCGGCAGCAATGGCATCAGCGGTGAGGTTGTGCACATCGTCGGTGTTGGTCCAGTAGCGCGACATGTTGGTGTTGAGCTGCATGTTTTGGGCGACGTTCACCTCTTTGACTCCAGCCACGTTTGCCACGGCTTCAATCTTGTCCACGGGAATCGAGGCGGTGACAAACTGATTGAATCTTGCTTGAATCAGCACACCCAGTGCCTCCAGGGCTGCTGTTTGTGTCGGGTTGTCCATGTGGATGAATGCCGACACCATGCTTGTGCCATTCACATCTTCGGCAGCCGCTATCAGGCGGTTGTTGATGGGAGTGCGCAACAAGGGTGCACGCGACGGGGCTGTTGCCCCTGTTGGTGCGTCGAGCGAAATTTCCCCGTCACGCTCGGCGATAAATAACTGCGTGGAAGCTGATAACTTGCCTCCAGCCAGGGCACTTGCCCAAACAGCAAATGCCATCACGCTAAATAATAAAATTCTTTTCATTGGCGTATAAATATGATTTAGACCATAAAATGTTTGATTTTACTAGAGGAGAATGTTGACTTTGGTCATGATAGCGTTATGGGCTTAAGAGTTAATGCAGCCAGGGCAGATTTGCATTGGGGATAAGCCCTTTGCCTGATGACTTAAGCTCCCGCTTAGTTGCAAAGTTAAATATTTTTTTAGAAATGAGCATATTTTTTTAGAAAAATGTTCCATTTGCATCAAGTGTGTGAGCTTAAACGTGCCATTAAAATCTGGCAGAGCCCATAAGTACAATCAGTGCACTTCTCCATTAAAACAACAGCAGCGGCTGGCAACCTGCTGGCTACCAGCCGCCGTTGTTGTTACAGTGTCGGTTGACGCCTGCCCTGCGCCCAGCTAGTGCTGGGTGGGCGGTGGCGTCAGTTCACTCAGTTGCGCACCTTGACGCTCTGCTTGGTGCCGTCGCTGTAAGTGCGGACAATGATATAAACCTGTCCGTCTGCCCGATCGGGCTTAGCGATTTCTTGACCAGCCACATTGTAGTAGGTCTCGCCGACGAGCGTCTTGGTTGCCGACTGCTCGTTGATGCCCGATGTGGTGCTGAATGTGAGCGGCCAGTAAGCGATAAAGCCTTCGCACTCGGCATAGATGTTCATCAAGCCATAGTAAGCATCGTGCAAGTAGCCAATGTTGTCATAGCTGTTCCAGTAGAACAGCTCGTTGTCGCTAGCCCAAGTCGTACCATCCTCGTTGCCCAGGTGGAACCAAGTGGTCACGTGGTCATAGGTGTCACCGTCGTTCAGCACTACTGCCACTGCAAATGCCTTGGCTGCGGCATTGTCCTCAAATCCAGGAATAGTGGGGAATGTGAACTGATCGTTGTAGTTCCAAGTGCCCGGCAATTCCTCGGTTTCGGCCAGCTCGGCAACCGTGATGGGTATGCCACCGATGGTGTCGCAAGCATAACCGCCGTTGAAGTCGGTGATGTAGTAGGTGTTCTCGCACACGTTGCCATAGGCGGGATTCCACGTTGCGGTGTTACCCACAATGTTACCTACCAGGGTGTCGCCTGTGATATACAGGCCAGCGTTGTAGCAGTTGTAGAACGAGGTGGGCGTGTAGGTGCTGCTCGATGCGATAGAGCTCTGTCCTACAAGACCGCCTGCCATCTTGGGCGCGGTGACGTTACCGCGGTTGTAGCAGTTGGTGTAAACCGAGCGAGTCTGACCGCCCAGACCACCGGCAGCTTGCGTTCCGGCAGTGATGTTACCCACATTCCAGCAATTGCTGATGTAAGCGCGATAGTTGCCATAGCCATTGATACCGCCAGCACCGTTCTTGGTGGTGGTGATGTCGCCAGCGTTCCAGCAGTGGTCGATGAATACCTCGTGTCCCATCACGTCGCCAATACCGGCACCACCCAGGGCAGCCTCAATCTTGGCAAGGTTGTAGCAGTTGGTGATGGTGGTGTAGGCGGGAACGGTACCCATACCTGAGCCATAGTTAACTGCCACGATAGGACCGGCATTGTAGCAATTGTTCACATAGATGCGCTGTTCCTCGGTGGTGCCGCCCAGGTGGTAGCCCCAGATGCCGCCAGTGTAAACGGCTTGAGCGACATTGATGGCACCCGTGTTGTAACAGTTGTCGATGCGTGAACGTGCGGTAAGCATACCGAACAGACCGCCCGTGCCGTATGTGGCCTTGAGCAGTGAGGTGATGTTGCCCGTGTTATAGCAGTTGTTTGCGATGATGGGTGCGTATGACGTTGAGGTGGCAGTAGAACCCAGCAGACCAGCGACACTGCTACCGCCCGAGACGGGAGCCTCGTTGTAGCAGTCATAGAAGAAGATGGTGTCGATGCCTGCTGCCAAGCCTTGGAAGCCACCAACGGCACTACCCTTGTCGTTGGCAATAGTGCCCTTGTTGACGCAACGCTCAAACCAAGTGCCGTAGCCCGAACCTACAAAGCCACCCACGTTCTTGGTGGCAGCCGTGTTGGTCACAGTGCCCTCATTGACGCAGTCGATGAAGCGGATATCGGTCTCAGCGGAGCCGACGAAGCCACCAACGTTGCCCTTGGTGCCGCTCATTTCACCATAATAGTAGCACTGCTCAAACGATGCCGAGCTGGTTGCATAACCGGCAAAGCCGCCGATGCTGGCTGCTGTTCCGGTAACGTTAACCTTGCTCACGCAGTTGATGGCCTTGCCGCTCATCTTGCCGAAGAAACCGCCCACATAGCTCTTGGCTGTGGTCATGGTGCCCTCAATGGTGAGGTCTTGAACCACGCTGACAGCACCCTGCTGATAGATGACGCCCTGATAGGTGCCGTCGGCAGTGAAGTTGATGCCGCTCACGGTGTGTCCGTTACCCAGCAGTATGCCGTTGAAGATGGTAACACCGTCAGAACCGAACGGAACAAATGTGGTGTCGGCAAAGTTGATGTCGTCAACGATGGCGACATACTTGCCAGCAAATGAGTTGCCTGTCAATGCCATGTAGTTGGCGAACGCATCCCAAGTTGCGGGGTCGTGGATAACGAACGGATCTTCGAGCGTACCCGTGCCGTCAACAGGAATGGGCGTTATAGCCACCAGTGCATAGTGGGTGATGAAGTCACCATTGGTCACATTCAGTGTGTCATAAATCAAGTCGGTGGTCACTGCGGGCACCTTGAGCGTAGTGCCGTCGAGTGAGAATTGAGTGCCGTCGGTCAGCGACCAGCTGGGACCCTCGTTCACGCTGCCATCGGTGACGAGTGACTTGACGGTCTCCTTCTCGTTCAGGCTCAGAATGGTTTGTGCAGCCTCTTTTACGATGGGCTCATCGGCAAACAGCTTCAGCACGGGGTATTGTCCCTTAACGAATGTCCACACGTCGCTTGAGAAGCCATCGAGTATCTCGCCGCTGATGAGGTCGCTAGTGAGCGCACCAGTCATGTGCTCGTTGATATCGTTAGCGGCAGCTCCCAGACCGGTCACCTGCTTGTCGTAGTAAACATTCTTAAACTCGGCTTTGCTCGAATAGCCATTACCGCCGATGGCACCTGTGGTGGCAGGAGCCTCGGTGAATACCGTACCGTAGTTGATGGCCTGATACAGGTCGTTGTTGCCGGCATAGTAATCGCTGGCAGTCGAGGTGCTGTTAAAGTTACCGAACAGACCACCTGCATTGCCACCGGCAGCAGTGATGTGGCCTGCATTGACCAGGTTGTTAAGGATAGAACCGGTAGCGCGGCCTGCGATACCACCCACATAGTTAAATTTGCTCTTTGCGGTCTGGAATGTTGAAATCTCGCGAGCCTCGACGGTGCCGACGTTCATACAGTTCTCAACAGTGCCGACCGTCGAACCGCAGATGCCGCCATATGCAGACCAACCACCAATGATGTGGCCAGCGTTCAAGCAATTGCGAACGACAGCCGTCTTGTTGTTTTGACCAACGATGCCACCGCCAGTGGTACTATAGCAACGTATGGTCGCAAAGTTCTTACAATTCTCAACTGTACCATAGTTGTTGCCAACGAAGCAGCCAGCATAACCCCAAACGTCGAATTGACAGTCGCTAGCAAGCGTCAGGTTCTTCACTACGCCAGTTTGGTCAAGGCTACCGAACAGACCCTTGTAAATTGAGGACTTGGGACCCTTGCTGTTGGGTGTGCCCTCGGTGTCGTCGGTAGGTTCGGTGGTCCAGCTTACGTAGTAGATCCACAAGTTGTGCAATGCGTGTCCTCCACCGTCGAATGTGCCGGCAAACTTGTTGTAGGTGATGTCGGTGGTCGAGCAGGCAATGCCCAGGAACGACGTGTCGTTCTCCATGTCAATGTCGTTCATCATCTTGAAATAGACATTGGGGAAGTGCTGGTCGAGCTCGGTTACCAGATGGGCAAGCATTTCCATATCGGCCTTAGTCTTGATTTGGAACGGGTTTTCCTCCTTACCAGCACCCTCAAAGAACTTGGGCGAAACCGTCAGGATAAAGAATCGTGGGGCGACAGCCGTGTTTTCGGCATTGTAGAACACCAGCGTGTCGGTGCCAAACTCTTTGTTGAGCACATAGGTGTCGTCAACAATTGACCCGCAATAACCAGTCTTGGTCAGCTTGCCGCCAACATACAGATAAGCCTGAGTGCTGCCCAACAGCTTGACAGGAGCGTCAACCGACACATAGTTCACGTTGTCGGGGAATTCGGTATCCAGTGCCAGCACCGATGCGCTCATGTTGGCAGCGTCGTTGTCGGCAATAGCCTTCAGACGTGGGTAGTAACCCTCGGTAAAGGTCCACATGCTGGCATCGAAGCCCTCAGGGCCAGATGCGCTAGTCAGCTCGTTGGTCAGTGCGCTATAATGCTCGCTGTGGAAATTAGCAACCATTTGCTGGTCGTAATAGATGTTCTCGATGGTGGGATTAGCACCAGTGTAGATAGTACCCAGCGTTTCACGAACGCCCGTCGTTGCGTCATACAGATAGCTCTCAGCTTTGAGACGACCGGCAAAGTAAGCGTTCTTGACCACGCTGTTCACCGTGTCACCATCGGCTATGTAGTAACGTACTGAACCGACAATGCCACCAGCGGTCTTGGAGCCTGTGCTCTGCACATATCCAGTGGCATAGCTGTTGTAGAGCTCACCGTTGAGCACGCCAACAACACCACCCACGGCTGCGCCGCTATCATAACCATAGACGTCGGCTACTGAGAAGCAACCGTTGATGACGCCACGATAGTTCTGACCGACAACGCCACCCACATACAGGTTGTTGTAGTTCATGCCGTTCACCGTGCCGCTAAAGTAGCTGTTCAGACACTTAGAGTTAGGACCGTACATGGTGCCGACCACGCCGCCGCCAGTGTAGCCTTGGGTCTTGGCACTCACGTTCACATATGCCAAAGCATAGCAACCGTCGAGCGTGCCGTAAACCTGACCGGCAACACCGCCAGCGATACCGCCCGTGCCGTTCACAGTACCCTCAAACGAGCAGTTCTTGACGTTGGTACCAACGCCGACAACACCACCGGCACCCACGCCGCTGTTGCTCACGGTACCATTCACGGTGAGGTTCTCAAGCGAGCCATAGCTAATGCCAATGGCGCCAGCATAGTAATATGAAGCGGCAACTTTGATATCCTTGAAAATGATGTTCTTGATCACCGAAGCCGTGTCGGCTGCGCCAAACAGACCAGCATAGCCGTTGCTGCCAGTGCTCACGTTAAGTCCTGTGAGCGTATGGCCTTGGCCATCGATGGTGCCCGCGAAGCGGTGTGACCAGTCTTGACCGATAGGCGTGAAGCGATAGTTGGTCATGTCGATATCGTTCTCGATGACAAAGTAGTTGCCCAAGAACGACTTGGTATGGAAGATGTACGGACCGCCGTAGTTGAGGTTCTCGTCTGTGTTTACCGCATTGGCAAGATAAATCAGGTCGTCGAGCGTGCGGATGCGGAACGGGTCACTCTCGGTACCCGAACCATCCAGCTCGGTCACAGTCACCTCGGGTATCACAAAGTTGATACCTGTGATGGTTGCATCGGCATATTTGCCAGTATAGTAGTTGTTGCTACTGTACATTGCCCAGTTGCCCCATGTGATTTCGTCGGTGAACACACGGCCCGTGATGTTGTAGGCGGTGAGCTTGCCTGTTGACCAGTCTGTGGCATAGGTGTAGAAGTTGCCCATGGTGGAGCCGCCCGCCCATGCCAGCTGATTGGCGATGGTGCACGATGCGTCGGTGTTGAGCACAATCTCAACAGTTTGGCCATGGTTACCAAAGTTTTTCACTGTCACCAGATTCCTGCCTGTTTGGGCAACCACAATGTTCCAGTCATAAGCAGTGGTGTCCTCATAGATGGTCACATTCATGTTACCATTGGCGGGCTCAATCAGGGTGTTATAGCCCGTGGCGATGTAGCGGTCGGCATAAGTGCCGCTCACGACAAACAATCCCCACCAGCTGGTGAAGCTGATGTTACCCTCGTCATCAAATGTACCCTCGATGTTGACGTCGCGCAAGGGTGCGCCTGCCGAGCTGATGACGGCAATGTCGCAATCGCCATAGGTGCTGCTATAGGCAGCCACTTGGTTAGGGATGCTGATGGTTTTGTTAGCCACGTCGATAGCGGCTTTGACTGCCACGCCCGACGCATAAAAATTGGTGATGAGCACCGTGTCGTCGGTGACCTTGGTGATTGTCACCGAGCTGCCGCCATCGCCTGCGCTAGACGTCAGCGAGCGGTAGGTCATCACATACTTGCCCGTCAGGTCACTTGCTGACGCAATGGCACGTTTGCGTGCGTGACGAGCTAGCGGTTTTGCCGGTTGGGCAATCAGCTGCTGTGCCTCTTTGATCTCGCCGTCTTGCACTTGCAGTTCATCGGTCAACAGTTGGCCATCAAAGGCAAGCGCGTGCTGCTGCACGGGTTCGCGTGCCTCGATGACCTCCTGCGCCGACAAACCGCAGGTGTACATACCTGCAACGGCAAGCAGAAGCAATGTAAAGATTTTCTTCATATTACATTTGACTTTTTTGGGAGTGGTTAAACCATGAGCATGAAAAAAACACTGTTAATGACTATCGTATCTCCCAGTGCGACAGGCGGCATTTTTCCATACATTGTTGATAAATTACAAATTTTTGATACAAATTTAGGAAAAAATCTTAACAAATCGTTATTCATGTAATAAAAAATCTTTCATTTAATAAAATTTAAACATTTCGGTCGCGCTCGCCTATCAAAAACAATTGTTTATTGCTCACGTTCAACATCAAAATGAATAAACACTGCTTCAGGTGGTGGCGTTAGCAGGAGCATGGCACACTAAAACGTCGCTTTTTGCGTTAAAAAGATGTAAATCATATTATGTTGAATAGCTATTTGTCAAGATAATGATGAAAAACAGATTGATGACTGCCCTGCCGGCACTGGCGGTGCTGGTGTTGGTGTGTGGCATGCTGCCCCTGTTGCTGACGGGTTGCATCGACGATGGATTTACCACATCGTCGGGCGACGTGCTGACTTTTTCGACCGACACGGTGGCTTTTGACACGGTGATCACCCTGCAAGGCACAGCCACCAAGCAGATGGTGGTGTATAACCGCAGCAGCAAGCAAGTGAACATCTCGTCAATCAGCGTGGCGGGGATAGCTGCCAAGGGGCACTTTCACTTGAATGTGGATGGCATCACGGGCGACAAGTTCGAGAACGTGGAAATCCGTGGCAACGATTCGATATACATCTTTATAGAGGCTTATGTTGACGAGATGGGGAAGGATGACCCCACGTTGCTTGAGGACCGCATCGACTTTGTGACCAACGGGGTGCAACAGCAAGTGGCACTCACGGCTTGGGGACAAGACGTGGTACGTCTCACGGGTGACACGCTGACTCGTAACACCACGTTCACAGCTGCAAAGCCATATTTGATTTACGACACATTGTATGTGGCACCTGGGGTGACGCTCTCTATCGACGCAGGAGCCACGTTGCTTTTCCACGACAAGGCAGCCATGCGTGTCGCGGGTCGTGTGCTTGCCTACGGCACGGTAGAGGCTCCCATCAACTTGCGCGGCGACCGCCTGGACCATGTGGTGGGCAGCATTAGCTTCGACATCATGTCGGGGCAGTGGGGTGGGGTGATTTTCACGCCGCCCACTATGGGTAATGAGTTAGATCACGTAATCATGAAGGGCAGCAGCATAGGCATGCATTGCAGCGCAAGCGACACCACCCAATGTGCGCTCAAGTTGTTCAACTGTGTGTTGCACAACAGTTCATCGACTTGCCTGGCAACTGCCGACTGCTGGGTGCAGGCAATAGGCACGGAGTTTAGCGATGCTGCCGAGGAGGTGGCTTACTTTGCTGGTGGCAAGGTGGTGATGCAGCAATGCACGTTTGCCAACTATTATTTGTTTGCGTCGCTCACCGAACCCATGGTGAGTGTGTATGACATCGAGTACAGTAATGGTGTGTCAAAGAAGATTAAGGCCTATTTTGATAACTGCATCTTTTATGGTAACACCACAGAGCTCAATAATGGTGATTTAGAGGGCTACGACGTGTGGTTGCGCTATTGTTTGTTGAAGAGCAATGGCGAGAACGATGCCCACTTCATCAACTGCGTGTGGAATGCTGATCCGATGTTCTACACCGTGCGAGAGGATTATCTGTTTGACTATCGTCTCAAGAACGGCAGTGATGCCATCGGCGTTGCTAATCCTGCGTTGTGCCCCGACGAAGCCATCTATGACCGCTATGGTGTGGACCGCCGCGAGCGTCAAGGCAGCGTTGACATTGGTGCCTATGCTTGGGTGCCAAGTGTTGAAGACGAGTGATTGAGAATGCTTTAGGTCTTTAGGCTAAAGGCTTATGGCAATGTTGCTTTGTCCTTTGGTCGTTATAAGTAAGGCTAAAGTCACAAGTCTTCAACACACTACGTTCCATTAACCCCTTAATAATAAATAATGATATGTTAAGAAAAGTCCTCATCTTGTGTGCGGCGACGTTGGCATTAGCCACCTCGTGTGTGGCTCGTGAAACGGCGGTGACCAACGCGGTGTCGGCGCAACCTAAATATGAGTTTCGGGGAGCTTGGATGCACATCATCGGGCAAGAACAATATGCCCGCATGACTCCACCAGAGACTCAAGCCTACCTGATTAAACAACTTGACTTGCTCAAGCGTGCCAATTGCAATGCGGTGATATGGCAGGTGCGACCGCAAGCCGATGCAGCATTTGTGAGCACCCTGGAACCGTGGAGCCGTTGGCTGACGGGCGAGTCTGGCAAAGCTCCTGACCCCCTGTGGGATCCGTTGCAGTTCATGATTGAACAGGCACACCAGCGCGGCATGGAGTTGCACGCCTGGATTAATCCCTACCGTGTGACTAGTGGCTCCGACGACAAGCCTGCCCCAGGGCACATCTATTATGAGCATCCTGAGTGGTTTTTGAGCTATGCCGATGGCAAAATCTACTTTGACCCAGGTCTGCCTGAGAGCCGTGACCATATCGACAAGGTGGTGCGCGACCTGCTCACCCGCTACGACATCGACGCGTTGCACATGGACGACTATTTTTACCCATATCCCAAGGACGGTGCTGCGTTCCCCGACACGGCTTCCTATAACCGCTATGGCATTGGTTGGGAACTGGGCGACTGGCGTCGGCACAATGTTGACTTGCTCATCGAACAGATGCACAACACCATCAGCGAGCTGAAACCGTGGGTGCGCTTCGGCATCAGTCCATTCGGCATCTGGCGTAACCAGTCGAGCGACCCTGACGGCAGTGCCACCAATGGCTTGCAGTGCTATGACGCGCTCTATGCCGATTGTCCCAAGTGGACTGCCGAGGGGTGGGTGGACTACATGGTGCCGCAGCTCTATTGGGAGTTGGAACACAAGGCAGCAAGTGACCTCACGCTGATGCACTGGTGGAACGACCACGCCAACGGGCGGCACATGTACTATGGTCAGGCATTGCGCAACGTGATGACTCATCGCGACATCGCTGCCGAAGGTGGTGACACGCTCAACCCCACGCAACTTGACCACAAGGTGCGACTGCAACGGTCTCTGCCCAATGTGCAGGGTGTGGTGTGGTGGCCTGCCTACACGCTGACCGAGAATTTTAATGGCGCACTCGACTCGCTTGCTGGCACTCAGCAAAGTCATCCTGCCTTGATTCCTGCCTACACTTGGCTTGACAAAACGCCGCCACCTGCTGTCACCGCATTGCGAGTGGTGAAGAAGGGCGGTGACAAATACCTCACGTGGAAAGCTCCCGACACCACCGATCCCATGCAGCAAGCAGTGCGCTATGTGGTCTATCGCATAGCCAAGGGCGAAGCTACTGCGTTAGATAGTGGTGACTGCATCATGGCAATCACAGGTGAGACCAGCGTGCGTCTGCCTGACAAGGGAAAAGGCAACTGGCAATATGCTGTCACTGCCCTTGACCGCTGCTGGAACGAGAGCGAGCCCACGTGGAAAAAATAAGGGAGCAAAGGGCTTTTTAAGACATTTAAGCTCACGCAAATCAAGCAGAAGGATTTTGAATCTTCTCGATTTGCGTGAGCGATTGATGAAAAAACGAGTTCTTATTGCGCTCACTTAATCGCAAATTTGGATAATTTGCTCACGTTCGGCAATAAAAACGAGTTCTTATTGCGCTCACTTAATCGCAAAATTAGATAATTTGCTCACGTTCGGCAATAAAAACGAGTTCTTATTGCGCTCACTTAATCGCAAATTTTGTATCTTTGCAATTTGTAACTAAAGATAACATCAACATCAAGGAATTATGAGCGACACGACAAACAAGGTATTGGCGACAAAATATGACCCCAAAGAGGTTGAGGACAAGTGGTATCAGTATTGGGAGGATCACGGGCTGTTCAAGAGCGTGCCCGATGAGCGCGAGCCCTACTGCATCGTGATTCCGCCGCCCAATGTGACGGGTGTGCTGCACATGGGTCACATGCTCAACGAGACCATCCAAGACATCTTGATTCGTCGTGCGCGAATGAAGGGCAAAAATGCCTTGTGGGTACCAGGCACCGACCATGCCAGCATTGCTACCGAGGCCAAGGTGGTGAACCGCTTGGCACAGCAGGGCATCAAGAAGACCGACTTGACCCGCGATGAGTTCTTGAAACACGCTTGGGACTGGACGCACGAGCATGGCGGTATCATCTTGCAACAGTTGCGCAAGGTGGGTGCCTCGTGCGACTGGAGCCGCACGGCGTTCACTATGGACGAGGTGCGCAGTGCCAGTGTGCTCAAAGTGTTTGTCGATTTGTACAACAAGGGACTGATTTATCGCGGTGTGCGCATGGTGAACTGGGATCCCAAGGCACTGACGGCACTCAGCGACGAGGAGGTGATATACAAGGAGGAGCACAGCAAGCTCTACTATCTGCGCTACAAGATTGTGGGCGAGGATGGTTATGCCATCGTGGCAACCACACGACCCGAGACCATCATGGGTGACACCGCCATGTGCATCAACCCCAACGACCCCAAGAACCAGCACCTGCGCGGCAAGCACGTGATAGTGCCGCTGGTAGGGCGCGAAATACCGGTGATTGAGGATGAATATGTGGACATCGAGTTTGGTACGGGCTGCCTGAAGGTGACACCAGCTCACGATGTGAACGACCACATGCTAGGCGAGAAGTACAACCTGCCCAGCATCGACATCTTTAACGACGACGGTACGCTGAACGAGGCTGCCGGACTCTATGTGGGCATGGACCGCATGGCAGTGCGCGAGCAGATTGAAAAAGACCTCGCCGAGGCTGGTTTGCTCGAGAAAGTGGAACCCTATGAGAACAAGGTGGGCTATAGCGAGCGCACCAACGTGCCCATCGAGCCCAAGTTGTCGATGCAGTGGTTCCTGAAGATGACCGACCTGGTAAAACCCGCGCTCAAGGCGGTGATGGACGATGACATCCAATTTTTCCCGCCCAAGTTTAAGAATACCTATCGCCACTGGATGACCGACACCAAGGACTGGTGCATCTCGCGGCAATTGTGGTGGGGACACCGCATCCCCGCATGGTTCCTGCCCGAGGGCGGCTATGTGGTGGCGCAAAATGCCGACGAAGCACTGGCACTGGCTCAGCAAAAGAATCCCAGCCTGACCGCTGCCGACCTGCGCCAAGACGAGGATTGTCTGGACACCTGGTTCAGCAGCTGGCTGTGGCCCATCTCACTGTTTGATGGCATCCGCAACCCAGGCAACGCCGAGATGAAGTATTATTATCCCACCACCGACCTGGTGACGGGACCCGACATCATCTTCTTCTGGGTGGCACGCATGGTGATTGCAGGCTACGAGTTTGTGGGCGAGAAGCCATTTGAGCATGTCTATTTCACGGGCATCGTGCGTGACAAACTGGGCCGCAAGATGTCGAAGTCGCTGGGCAACTCCCCTGACCCGCTGGAGTTAATCGACCGCTTTGGTGCCGACGGCGTGCGCATGGGACTCATGCTGGCAGCACCTGCCGGTAACGACATTTTATATGACGACGCACTGTGTGAGCAGGGCCGCAACTTCTGCAACAAGATTTGGAATGCTTTCCGTCTGGTTAAGGGCTGGGAAGTGGCAGACGCTGAGCAGCCCGAGGCGAGCAGCCAAGCTGTGCTGTGGTTCCGCCATGTGCTCAACGATGCACTATTGACCATCGAGGACCACTTCTCCAAGTTCCGCCTCAACGATGCGTTGATGGTGATTTATAAACTCTTCTGGGAAGATTTCTCGGCATGGTATCTCGAAGCCGTCAAGCCCGCTTATGGCAAGCCGATTGACCGCGTGACCATGACCGCGACGCTCGAATATTTCGACACGCTGCTGCGCCTGTTGCACCCCTTCATGCCGTTCATCACCGAGGAGTTGTGGCAGCATCTGGCATCGCGTGCCGATGGCGAGAGCATCATGTATGCACAGCTGCCCAATGCCGAGCAAGCCGACCAGTCGCTGCTGCGTGCCATGGCAGATGTCAAGGAGATTGTGGGTGGTGTGCGCAATGTGCGCAAGAGCAAAAACCTGCCTAACCGTGAACCACTCACGCTGCAAGCTGTGGGTGGACTCGACAACCCCTTTAACAGCATCATCGTCAAGCTGGCAGGCTTGGAAAAAATCGAGACTGTGACCGAGAAGGATGCCACCGCTGCCGCCTTTATGGTGGGCACTGCCGAGTTTGCCGTGCCACTGGCTGGTAGCATCGACGTGGAGGCAGAGGTTGCCAAGCTGGAGGCAAGTCTGGAATATACCCGCAAATTCCTTGCTGGTGTGGAGAAGAAACTCGCCAACGAGAAGTTTGTTGCCAATGCACCCGAGGCTGTTGTCGCCCTTGAGCGCAAGAAGCAGGCAGATGCCTTGAGCAAAATCGCCACAATGGAGCAAGCGTTGCAGCAACTCAAAAACAATTAAACGGTGACAGCCATGATGGACGTGAAAAATTCTATTCTGAAACCAGGCGTTCCCGTCGGACTATGCAACGACCACGCCGGTTATGAGGTTAAAATGGCGATTCGGCAATGGCTGGACCAGCAGGGCATCGCCTATCGCGACTTTGGCACCGACAGTGAGGACAGTTGCGATTATCCCGACTATGCTCATCCCTGTGCCGAGGCTGTGGAGCGCGGCGAGTGCTATCCTGGCATCGCCATCTGCGGCAGCGGCGAGGGCATCAGCATTACGCTCAACAAGCATCAGGGTGTACGTGCTGCACTGTGCTGGCGGTTGGCTGTGGCACAGCTGGCACGACAGCACAACGATGCCAACGTTATTGCCATGCCTGGTCGCTTTGTCACTACCGACGAGGCGATTCAGATGGTGCAGGCTTTTCTCACCACCCCCTTTGAGGGTGGCCGCCACCAGCGCCGCATCGACAAAATCCCCGTCAAGTAGTTATAAACGGATAAGAGCAATGCTACCGGTTCAATGTCCTTTAAAGAGAAACGAGCTGGTATCTTAACAAACAATCTTCTCGTCTTTAACACCTTAACCATAAATGGATGGTAGAAATGCCTGAATTCTGCTATCATCTATTTTAAATCTACTATTTATATACAATTGTTGATTAGTATATAATTGAGATGTTTAAGACGAATCCTAATTGTAAATGAAACCATTGATATCTGAAAATGATATGATTTTGCGATCTTTAGTAACTACGCCAGAGGATAGGAGACCAATATAATTTGAATTGGTCATAATTTCATATAAATTTTCAAGACAATAAGTTCTCTGCGAAACAAACATTTTCATCAACCCCAAAGCAAGCATAGCATTAGCCGATATGAAGAAGAAATGATTTTTACAGATGATATCATAAAATAAATCGGAGTGGGCTTTATAAGCTGTACATCCCTCGATATCAGGTGGTAACATTTCAGATTCTTCTCCACCGATTAATAAAAATTTACATTTTTTGATATCTACAGGGCATTCGTTCTGAAGCTCAGTTTCGTATGCTATCATTTGAGCTTCAAATCTTCCTTCTCTAATCATATCGGTCATGCTAATTTTTGTTTCTGCCACAAATAAATATTTGTCATTCACATTGAATAAGCAAATATCCAATCGCCCACCTCTATCTCGCTGTTTAATTTTCAAATTAACTTCTAGGGCAAGTCGTGGTTCAAGTGAGGATGACAGAAACTTCATGGCATTGGCTCCCCATATAGCTATGTTCCTTGTCTCATTAATAGCTGTAAACTCTTCAAATGAATGATATACAACTCTAATATGAGAGATTGGAACTTGTGGTAACTTTATAAATTGTCCATGAAATAACTTTGGTAGCAAGCTTTCTTCCATTTGATGAATCTCATCAGGTGTGATATCAATACATAACTGATTTGGATGCAGTCCTTTAGTAATAAATACTTTGTTCCCAATGCATCCAAATGCGCAGAACATGCAGTTTATGCACCTTAAATCGTCGATGCCAAATTTCATATGCTCGTCAAGTTTAAGGCAATCAATAACGAGCGGGACTGAATGATGCACATTAGTATGTGTTTTATTTTCAAAAATATCTTTCAAATAAGAATATCTTTTGATATTAATGGCATAGCATGGTGCTTCTTGAAATTTATCTGAATAAATACAAAATTTTGTCATGACCTTTTATTTAATTAAAAATTTCTGTTTGCTCTAAGATCTGAATCAATGTATCATCAGCTCCCTCAACTAATTCGTTAAGACAGAGACCTGCAATGGGAAATAAGTAGAAATCATTCTCAATAGGCTGAATGTCAATAGGTATACCAGCCATATTTGTTATCTCTAATTCCTTCTTTATCACCTCTGCCAAATTGTTGTCGCTTATAATAAAATAATTGGAGTGCAAGTGAAAGAATGTGATAAGATTATTGAAACTTAATGGTTTGCGATTTTCATAACCTTGATTCAGGAAATATAAAATGGCAAACCGCCGATTATTAATGATGGATTCGTATTGCATAGTAGCTTCACGAACTAGTGCCTGGTTATTTTCACGTAAAGCTCCTGTTAATTTAGTTAAATTATTGTAGGAAAGTGGTCTTTGTGTTATAAAACGTTCTTCCTTACTGAAAAAATGAGGCAATTCGACGACAGTATAAATTTTCTCATTATGTTTCGGCTTGTTTAAATAGTTGCGGTAAGCATAGTGTGCGTACTCTCCTTCATTCAGCACAGGCAGATCCAATGGCCTTATAAAGCCAGCAGCTGTTAACCACGTTAGCAATAGCGACCGCGTTCTGGTATTAGAATCTTTTTTTGAGCCAGTTGAAAGTGTTACAAAATGCCCTTTATATACTACTCTTTCCACTGTTGTAGGATATCCAACTTGAATGTCGTTTGCTTTAAAAGTCTTATCTGATTCAATAACAAGTTTCGATATTTCAAATAATATCCCGATACATGGTCCATAAAATAATACTGATTCTGCAATCAGATCTTGCATCTCTTTAGTATTGTAGTCTGTTGTAGCAAATTTTTTACCATGCGCCGTCAATCTATATCGATTATTTGCTAACCGCGTTACAATACCTAAAGCGTGCAGAGAATTAAGGGTGTTACTTACCTCTTTTGAGCGAGTTGTGTCATGGTTTACACCATTAGTTAAAGCACACCCTGCATCATCCAGCGGATTTGTTTTGTATGGACAATAACTTAATGCAAGTTGAGCCGTTCTCAATAATGTACAATATTGAAAAATATTCTTCCGCTCGCGTTTGAACTTTACTGAATTTAACGAAAATTCAGTATAAGTACCAAATTCATGGTATATGAGTTTTGTGAGAGCATAAAGACACTCTATTCGTGAAGCAGAGTTTCTGTTAAGCAAATAAGCCATTTAGTATCGATTGATGTCAAGATTAATATTTAGGGTATTCAATGATGTTTTCATTACATTCAAGTCGCCATCATTAATTAAGAGAATTCCTTTAAAAGTATAATTTGTTATTCCATATTTTTGTTGAATTTCTTCCAATATACGGCTTAGATCGGTGGCGTCTACATCGAAATGCTTACTATCAGAAAACTTGAAGATGTGGATAACAGTGTCTTTTGATGTGACAATTTCTAAACGCTTGTCTCGACAGCTATATCGTGATTTAAATTTCACTTCAATAAATGGTTCCATTTGATTGGATTTCAACAGATATGACATTTTTACTTGCCTGCTTAGTTTTGAGTTTTTGTTAACAATCGGAGGATAAATGTATTCTCTCGTTATGCCAGTTTCTTGTGATTTGATAATATCATCAAATGAGGCATTTGTATTTAATCGAAATGTATGCATTGTACACATGGTTCAATTTTGTTTTTTATAAGTTTTGCGTATTCTTCATTAAGTTCAAAGCCAATTGCCTTACGGCCTAACTCTATTGCGGCCTTCAGGGTTGTTCCTGTTCCAGCAAAAGGGTCAAGAACCGTATCTCCCCAAAAGCTATATAACTTGATTAGTCGTTTGGGTAATTCTAATGGAAATGGAGCAGGGTGACCTTCTGTTTTTGCCTTGGCTGGTTGCATTTCCCAAATAGAATTTATTGCCCAATTTTGCCATTCTTCAACAGTCAGTTTTGATTTCTCTTTTACCTCTAATGAAACTGGCACTCTCTTCCCTTTTTTTGAAAATACGGTTATCCACTCATATGGATACGTTGAGAATATATTGGGTGGATATGGATAACTCCCGAATGAGCTAAATCTTGCTATTTTGCGTTTATCCCATATATAGAGTCCAAATTGGTACATACATCCTGTTTTATTCATAAATTCTTCAATATCACCAAGCACAAGTCGCGTTTCTCGTCTGCCAAATCTTGCAGCTTTTCCAGTTAACAAGAATGGCATGACATTGATACAGATTTTTCCATCTGGTGCCAGAACGCGAACACATTCTGTCCATACTTTGTTTAATTCATTAATGTAAAAGTCATAGGAATTACTGCCAATTCCAATTTGCCCTTCTACATCATAGTCCTTTAGAGTCCAATATGGAGGACTTGTGATGATCAAATTGACACTTTCGTTTTTTATACAACTCATATCGTTAGAGTTGCCAATATAAACTATGGCCTTTTCACCAAAAATCAATTCTTTTGCCATATTATTATCTGTTCTTTTCTCTTGGTTTTATTAATTGAATCAAAAACTTGTGAACTTGTGCCAGTGTAAAATCTTTCTGAGATTTTTACGGTATCGAATGGACTAATGGTGTTGAAAAAGTCTGCGCCGTTAATTAACTTTCCATGTATCTTTTTATCACCCACCACAAAAATCACAAATCCTCTTGGCTTTAATACCGTGTGAAGAGCGGATAATACTTGAGCCATATCTTGTTGATAATTTGTGAAATCTTGTATCAAACATTCCTTAATTTTCAGTCTGTCATAACCCAATATTTCATAGACCAAACGAGCATAGTATGCCGTATAATCAAGGCAATCAAAATAAGGTGGACTTGAGAATATAAAATCTACAGACTCTGGCTCAATTAATTGAGCGGCATTTCTACTGTCAGCATAAAAAATTTTGCTTTTATTTGGAATCGGGTAATGATGTTTTTTAATTTTACTTATAAGTTTCTCATAAAATGGAATGTAGCGTTTAGTCTCCATGTTTTTTCCAACAGTGCTCGATGTCCATTTGTAGCCATTACATCCACGAGCAGCTAATGCTACTGTTCCAGCGAAACACGCTTTTGTATAATCACTCATTTTATCAAACAGAGAAGCAAGTCTCATGACTTCATCCAATGTTTGTTCATGAAACAAACTTGCTGTATAATCAGGAGAAGGTCTGTATGATTTCAAGTTTTTAGCATCTTGAATTAAATCAAAGACATTGCTTAGCTCGGCATCTATGTTTTCAGAAATGTTTAATTTGCCCCTTGATAGAATTATAGCAAGAGGATTTGCGTCAATACCAATAACATTTAGTTTATGCTTTGCTCCCTCATACAAGATAGTACCCGACCCACAAAAAGGGTCAAGCAAAATACTGTCTTCTGGCATTTGTGATGTTATGTCAGATGCTTCTAATGCGGATATTTTGCCCCGATAAGGGTATATCCCGTGAACTGAATGGGGATTATTAACACTCTGTAGAGGTCTTATTTGAATTTCCATTATTATGTATTGCCAGTCCCCAATGGCAATCTTATTATATATAAAAAGCGTGGGAACTATTGAATGTCACTTCGACGAGGCTCGGCAAAGCCTATACACAGGTAACAAACAATAGCCCACGCCTTTGGATATATGGAAGCCTATTTATAGGCTAGCATATGCCAAGACGTGAGCGTTATTGTCGACCATCCCTGTGTATTGAAATTTTGCCGATTCCGTCGAAGGATGATATCGAATAACGCTTCCGTTATTATTACATCGATGTAGCAAGACTGTTATTGTCTCGCAGGTGACGCTTCACCATGGGTACAAATTTAGCACAAAATATTGAAAGAGCGAGTTAGGGCTAAAAGAAAAATTATTTTTTGTCAAATTTCGCTATTATATCAATGCCAGTAGATGGAAATTGGGCTTAAGTTTAAAGTGTTTAGGGCATATTGCCTCAAGCAGATGGAGCGGATTTTTTTATCTGCTTCATCTGCTGTGTTTTGAGTTGCTATTACGTGCCCAATTATTGGCATATGATCAACAAGTGCGTGAGCTGTGAAATGCTCACGCACTTGTGTGTGATATGGAAATGCGGCGAATAGTTGCCGCGCTGTTATTTATTCCTCGGCTGACAAGATGATGTCGATGACGGCATTAACGTCGGCAATGGTGACCTCGCCGTCGCCGTTGACATCGGCTGCCGTGGTGTAGCCGCCCGACAAGATGATGTCGATGATGGCATTAACGTCGGCGATGGTGACCTCGCCGTCGGCGTTGACGTCACCCGTGATGCTGCCTTTCGGGGCATAGATGGCGATGTCGTCCACGTTGAGGCGGGCTCCAGCGGTCTGTTGCAGCTTGAAACGCACATTGCCGCTCAGATCTAGGGCAAATGTATATTGTGTCCAAGTGGTGGTCAGTGTGGTGGTGCCCAGGATGGTCCAGCTGTTGCCGCCGTCGGTACTATATGCCACTTGCAGCGTGGCGGCAGCATCGTTGCCGTAGGTGGCGGCATAGAACGAGATGCCCGCTGTGCCCGTGGTCACGTCTTCGAGCATGGTGATGCTCGACGTGGCGGTTTTGCCGAAGCGGCAGCCCAACTCGTCGTTCCATTTGTCGTTGCTCTGTGCAAACAAGCCAGCGTTGCTGAAGTCCCATAGCCAAGCCGCACCTTGCACCTCGTCGGTCCAGTAGCCGCCAGTCTCGCAGCCTTCCCAAGTCTCGATGGTGGCATTACCATCGGGGGTGGGGGTGTCGGGGTCGTCGCCGCTCGATGTTGCGGTTGCAGTGACGGTGACCGTTGCCGATGCCTCGCCGCTGGCAATGGTAATGACGTTGCTGAAGGTGCCCGCATCGTCGGCGGTGAACGTGACGGTGAGCGCGGTGCCGCTGTTGACGGCACTAGCGGTGAAGGTGCTGCTGCTGACGTAGAAATATTCGTTATCGGTCATCGACACGGTGAGTGCCTTGGTGAGGCCTTGTCCTTTGATGGGGATGGTGACTGAGATGTCGTTGCCCACGGTGGTGGTGCCCATGTTGATGGTAGAGCCGTCGGTGGGTGCGGTGATTTCGGGGTCAACCGTTGACCCAGAACCGTCCCATGCCTGCCCCTGCATATTGCCCCAGATGTATTCTGCCAATTCGGGATGGTCGATGAAGGGGTTGCGATTTTTTTGCAGGGCATAGACGGCATCGTTGCGCTTCACCTCCTTGTCGCTCACGGGGTCGAGCCGATGCCACTCGATGAGCATGTTGATGGACCAGGTCGAGAATGCTTTGTAGCCGTTGGTGGCATAGTCGAGCTGGCTGCTGCCAGGCCACGAGGGCAGCTGATCCTTATAGCAGGTGACCATGTAGAAGTAGCTGCGGGCAAAGTCGCCCTTGTACTCATCATCGGGCTCGAACACGGTGCCGCTGTAGCCGCTGTAGGTGCTGGCGCCCAGCCGACCCTTAGCGGTATAGCTGCCCGTGGTGATGCGTGTGCCGCCCTCGCACTCGCCAAAGGGGTAGTTGCTGCGCTGGCTGTTGACGCTGATGTCGGTGGGGTAAAGGTGGAACAGGTCGGTGTACATAGGTGTGTTGCCGCCGAACCAGCTTTTGGGAAACGAGTGCTCGCGGTTGTAACCCTGACCGATGCCCGATGCGCTGGCACCATGCTGGCTAGGCAGATAGCGATAGTCGCTGTACATGTCGATGATGTAGCCATCGTCGTCGGTGTCGGTGGTCGTGAAGGCGTTCCACAAACTGCTGTAGCTGAGCGTGGTGTGGCTATAGATGATGCTCTTGAGCGCGGTCATCAGTGCCTCGTCGCTGCATCCCACGGCAGATTGATAGTAGTTGACGGGTGCTTCGGCACGCAAGCAGGGCACCGCCAGCACGGCGATGACAAGCGAAATCACGGTTTTGGTTATCGGTCTTTTCATCTTAGGGGTGATGTGTTGTTTGCCCGTCGGTGCAGATGGGCTTGGATGTGACTGTGGCTCAAGCTGATGTGATTCCTTATCAGTGAAGCGTCAGGGCATGGTCAGGCGTGAACCGCAGCCGTAATATCTCGTTTTTTTGTGTTGTTATTTGCTCGGTTTGCGCGTGGTGCGGCGTGCCGGCGATTCGTCTTCGGCTTTGCCAGCCACCTTGCCAGCCAGCATGCCACAAGCCGCCATGATGTCCTCGCCACGGCTGCGGCGCACGGTGCAAGTCACGCCCTTGCTGTTCAGGTAGTCGCGGAAGTAAGCCATGCGCTCGTCGCTGCTAGTGCGCAGCTTCTCGACACCTGGCACGGGATGATAGCGAATCAGGTTGACGCGCACATGCTCGTCGGGCAGCAGTTCACGCAACTTCTCGGCATGCTGGATGTCGTCGTTGAACCACTGGAAGCAGATGTACTCCACCGACAGACGGCGCTGGTGGGCAAAGTCATATTTACCCAGCATGTCCAGCACGTCGCTGATGGGGAAAATCTTCTGGATGGGCATCATGGACCCGCGCTCGTCGGCATCGGCATTGTGTACGCTCAGTGCCACATGCACGCTGGTCTGCTCGCACAGCACTTGCAGTTGGGGTTTCAGGCCCACGGTTGACACGGTGACGCGCTTGGGGCTCCAGCCCAGACCCCATGGCTCGGTGAGGATGGCGATGACGTTGAGCACAGCCTCCAGGTTGTCAAGCGGTTCGCCCATGCCCATGAACACCACGTTGGTGAGCCGCTCGCTCTCGGGCACGCTGAGCACCTGGTTGATGATTTGGTTGGCGGTCAAGTTGCCGTGAAATCCCTGGCGACCCGTCATGCAGAAGTAGCAGTTCATGCGGCAACCGTTTTGCGACGAGATGCACAGCGTGGCGCGGTCGTCCTCGGGAATCATCACTGCCTCGACAGCTCGGTTGTTGCCCGTGTCGAACAGATATTTCACCGTGCCGTCCTCGCTGGTGATGGCATTGCTGGGCGGATACAGTCCCACGCAGTAGCGGCTCTCTAGCAGCTCACGGTTAGCTTTAGAAATGTTCAGCATCTGGTCAAAGCTGTTCACACGCTTGCCATAAATCCATTGTGCCAACTGCTTGGCGGTGAATTTGGGCATGTTGAGTGTCAGCACGGCATCTTGCAACTCATCGAGTGTCATGCCTGCTAGCGGCTGCTTGTTTTTAGTGTTCGTCATCTCGCCTTAGTTTTTATGGGGGTCAATAAATCGTGCAAAATTAGTTTAAATTATTGATACTACCGCCATGTGCGCCTCGATTTTTTGAACTTGGCGGAATAATGCCACGGCAGCGGCTAGTGACGGTTCGGAGGGTCAAGCCTGATTTTGGGCGAGGGTGATGGTCATCTCGCAACGCTTGCAGTCGCAATTGATGCGCAGCAGGGTGCTGCCGTGCCGCAGGCAGATGTCGCGTGGCAACCCTTGCGCATTGTTGCCCTTGAGGCACGCGCCCAGTTGTCGGCGCAGGCAGTAGCGCGTGTGCATGAGCGGAGTCTCGCTGGTGACGGGCGTGCCCGCTTCAAGAGCTGGTGTGACGTGCTGCACGCCGTGGTCGTGATAGAGCTGTTGGGCAAGGTGGTTGGCAACGTTGTCGGCAGCGGTGAGCGTGGTCTGCGGGCAGGGGGCTGATGTGTCTTCGGGGCGTCGGCGTGGACGTGTCATGCCGATGCGCCAGGCGCGGTCGAGCAGGGTGACGGTCTCGCGGCGCAACTGTGCCAGCAGCGATGCGGGTATGAACAGCTCGCCTGCCACTTGTGCCTCGTGCAGCTGGTAGATGGTGCCGCCCAGTTTGCCCAGCTCGGTCATTTGCCTGTTGTTTTGCGGCTTGTCAGCCTTTTGCGGCTGGTAGGGTAGGGCGTGGACAACGTGGTTGCCCCGCTCATCGTCAAGGGTGAGCACCAGCATGCCGTTGCAGCTGCGCAGCGTGGCGTTGACCGCGATGGTGCGCTGTGCCGACTGGCGCATGAGCTGGTCGTTAAACGCCTTGTCTGCCGTGCGATAAATTTTGGCACCTGTGGCAATGTCGGCAGCGGTGCGCAGCACCACATGTCCGCCCGCTGTGGCACTGTTGACGCGCACGCCGGTGTAGTCGCCGTTGCGGTCCACATAGCTCAGCCCGTCGCCATTGGCAAGCTGGGCGTGTGTGGCGATGGTCAGCCGTGTGCCAGCAGCATGGGTGACCCGCCCCAAGTATTCGCCGCGCGATTTGGGCGTGTCGATGCTCGCCATGTCGGTGCCGTCCGACGGCTGCCGCCCGTCGATGAAGTAGTGGGTGAAGCCGCGGTTAAAGCTTTTGTCCAGCGCGGGCTTAAATGTGAGTTGGGTGTGCCCGTGCGAGGCGCGGCAATAGTCGTCGGGTCGTCGGCTGATGATGCGGTCGAGTGCTTGCCGATAATAGGCGACCACGTTTTTCACATAGCCCACGTCCTTGAGCCGCCCCTCTATCTTAAACGACGACACGCCGGCATCCATCATCGCTTCTAGCCTGTCGTGCAGGGCTAGGTCGCGCAACGACAGCAGGTGCTTGCCGGCAACGATGACGCGCCCGTGCCCGTCAACCAAGTCGTATGGCAGGCGGCACAGCTGTGAGCACTCGCCGCGGTTGGCACTGCGTCCCTTCAGCGCGTGGCTGATGGCACAGCGTCCGCTGTAGCTCACGCACAATGCGCCATGCACAAATGCCTCAAGTGGCATGGTGGTAACTGCCTTGATGGCGGCAATCTCTTGCAGGGTGAGCTCACGTGCCATCACCAGTTGTGAGAATCCCAGCGCTTGCAGGAATTGGGCTTTAGCGGGCGTGCGCAGGTCGCACTGTGTGCTGGCATGCAGGGCAACGGGCGGCAGGTTGAGCCTCAAGATGCCCATGTCTTGCACGATGATGGCATCGATGTGGGCGCGATAGAGTTGGTGAATCAGGCTCTCCACTTGGGCGAGCTCATGGTCATAGACCAGCGTGTTGACGGTGGCATACACCCTTGCGCCAAATTGGTGCGCATAGTCGCACACCCGGGCGATGTCGTCGATGCTGTTAGTCGCATCGGCACGCGCACCGTGGTGTCCCGCACCCATATAGACCGCGTCGGCGCCATGGTCGATGGCGGCGACGGCAATCTCGGCATTGCGGGCTGGCGCTAGCAGCTCGATGGCGACGGCACGTTTCATGCGCCCGCCAGGGTTATATGGTGAGGGTGAACGGGTCGGCATCGCGCCAGGCGGGAAATTTCTCGCGAAATTGCGTCAGGGCGGCTGGCGACAGGTCGGCGGTAATCACGGGGCTGTTCATGCGTTGTGCTATCACCTTGCCCTTGAAGTCCAGCACCATCGACGACCCCTCGGGATATTCCACGCCATTGGGGTCGGTGCCGCAGCGGTTCACGCCGCACACATAGCACTCGTTTTCCATGGCTCGTGCCGCCAGCAGGGTGCGCCACACCCGTTCGCGCGACTTGGGCCAGTTGGCGACGCACACCAGCAGGTCATAGTTGTTGTTCGCATTGCGGCAAAAGACGGGGAAACGCAGGTCATAGCACACGACGAGCTTGATGTTGAATCCCCTGAAGCGCACGATGGGCGCGGCGGTGATACCCTGGTTAAACACCTTGTCCTCGCCGCCAAAGGTGAACAGGTGGCGCTTGTCATAGTAGGTCTCGTCGCCGTTGGGCTCGATGATGAAGCCGCGGTTAAACAGCTTGGCGGCGGTGTTGGCCAGGAAGCTGCCGATGATGCCCACATGGTAGTCGCCTGCCAGCTGCCGCAGCCGTTGCAGCGTCTCGCCCGAGTTCCACTCGGCAACCGCCGCAGCCTGTTCGCGGTCGCCGGTCATGAATCCTGTGGTGAACAACTCCGGCAAAATCACCAGGTCGGTGTCGTCGGGCATGTTGCGCATGTTGCGCTCCAGCTGTTGCATGTTGGCATTGCGGTCACCCCACACGATGTCGTCCTCGATGAGCGTGACACGCAGGTTGCGTGAAAGAAAAGACATATCCCCCTCTATTGATTTTATTATATATTGTTATGTGTCACTGTTGTGGTCGCGCATGGCTTGCACAACGGTTGGTTATAGTCCCGTGACAAATTTCTCGGGATAGCGGGCGGTGAACTGGCTGAAGTATCGCTTGAGGCGCGTCATGTCGGCGTCCACGTCGTCGGTCAATTCAAAGTATTGGTCGATGCACACCTCCTGGATGCCGTAGTCAAAGTATGCCAGCACCAGCGGCACTTGTGCCTCGCGGGCAATGTGCAGCGCACCCTTGTGCCAGTCAGGGTTGGCACTGCGTGTGCCCTCGGGCGTGATGCCTATGGCTAGCCGGTCGTGGCTGTTAAAGGCATTAATCACCGCCTGGGTCACGCCGCCATGCTCGCGGCGGTTCACAGGTATGCCGCCCAGCTTGCGCATCAGGCAGCCCAGCGGGAAAAAGAACCACGCGCTCTTCATCAGGAATCCCGCCTTCACGCCTGCCGAGTGGATGGCTAGCTCACCCAGCACAAAGTCCCAGTTGCTGGTGTGTGGTGCAATGGCTATGACACACTTGTCGGGCATCTCGATGTTCAAGGTGAACACCCAGCCTGCCCTGTCCAGTATCTTGCCTGCCCAGTTCATGATGATGTGTTGGTGCTTCGGTGGTGACGCTGGTGTCAAGCCTTCTTGCGCGGCATCAGCTCGTTCATACGGGCGACAATCTTCTCGACCTCGCCGCGGAAGTATGCCGACAGCTCTTGCTCCTGCTGTTTGTAGAATTGGCGGCGAGCCTTGTTATAGTCCTTCTTGTTGGCGAACTCGCTCGGCTTCTTGTCAAATGCCGGCCCCACGCGGTTCAGCGCCTCCTGTTGCAGCAGGGCGGTGTCGATGATGATGCCGTCCCATTGCTCCAGCTTGTCCTCGCCAAATGCCGATTCGGCAAAGATGCACTCGCTTGCGATGTCACCACAAGCCTCCCTGATCGCTTTCTTCAATTGTCGTTTGCTTGCCATTTTGCTGTATTCTCGTTTTTATGTTTATAACAACATGGCGAAGTTACAAAAAAAAACACATTCACGCATGCCGAGCAGGCGAAAAAGCTTGCCTGTAGAATTTTTTTTCAAAAAAATGCCTCAAAATTTTGCCAATTGAAAAAATTGACTTAACTTTGCACCGCAAAAATCGATGGAGATATCGTCTAGTGGTCTAGGACGCCGCCCTCTCACGGCGGAAACCAGGGTTCGAGTCCCTGTTTCTCTACCAAGGTGATGAACGTAACCGCTTGATGTCAGGCGGTTATGTTTGTTTTATACGGCATCTGTGGCATGCAGGCTGGTGGCGTGGGGTGGGTTGGTGATGGTAGAAATAAATTTTTTTGTGGGGAAATGGTGGGCGGTTGAAAAAGTTTCATTATTTTTGTGGCAAATAATTTTTAGCACAATCAATAACAACAAACATGGAGCAAATCAATCGCATCAGGGTCGTTCTTATCGAGAAGCATAAGACCAACAAATGGCTTGCCGAGCAAGTCGGCAAGGACTGCACCACCGTCTCTAAGTGGTGCACCAACAGTTCGCAACCGTCCATCAAGATGTTTTTAAAGATTGCTGACTGTCTGGACGTTGACCTCAAAGACCTGCTTTGCTCA
>Ga0181612_137364_pt1 | contig 66005 bp, 29 predicted proteins | sample HoacroProtozoa21_FD_119630 | JGI IMG/M metagenome (GOLD analysis project Ga0181612, IMG submission 119630) | Hoatzin crop microbial communities from Cojedes, Venezuel. Combined Assembly of Gp0051906, Gp0051904, Gp0051908
GTCCCAGCTGTGTCCCCTCCCAGCTTCTTGTGCACCCCCAGCCTCCTTGCTGGCACACCAGCATGAGAAACAGAAAAGGCCTTGATGCTGTGTAAGCACTGTGCAGCAATACCGAAAACATCCCTGTGTTATCAACACTGTTTTGGTCACAAATCTAAAACGTAGGCCCATAGCAGCTGCTGTGAAGGAAACTAACCTTATCCCAGCCAAAAACAGTATGCATTGGAACATGCTCTGTAATGTTCTTGGATAATGTTTTTATATGGGTTGAGAAGAGATTATTTGCCCACTGTAAATACTGTGCAGATTTATTTTTTAGCTTGGTATTTTTTTCATATTGCTTTAGCTAATGAGCAGCGAGGATATAATTTCATTATGAATAATGACCCTCCATTTTCATTTTTCAAATATATTAAAATCAGATACATTGCAGTTCTGAAAGCTTCAAGTTGATTTATGTCCTTTGGTTAAAATAGCTTTTCAGAAAGATGGGTACTGGTGATGGGAGTTTTTTTTGGTTGGTTGGTTGTGGGTTTTTTTGTTAAATTCCACAGTCTTTAGTTTGTAGTGAAACTTGTTTCCGAGTTGGGTCATGTCTTCTGATCCTCCTGGTCAGCAAGGGGATCTACCCATGAGCTTCAGTCCCGAATGCATCATTCGTTGAAACAGCATTCTTTGACCTTTTCATTTTCTGTGGAGAGCCCAAAAATCTTTGTGTTGTTCCTTCCTGCTCTTCTTGTATTTCCTTTCCAGCCTGCTTGTTTCTATGGCTGGGTTTTATTCTTTGTTCTGTGATAAGACTAGAGGAAAAAATAGTCTTCCTCTAACTAAAACTAGGTGATCAACAAGGAGGTGACCTAATCTGTGCCTGAAGAGAGAGAACAGATTTAAAAAAAAAAAAAAAAAGGGCCCCTTTTCATCTGCTACAGAGGCACCAAATGCCTTTTTTGCTTGCAGGGCTCCTTATTCCACATATGGAGGATCAGCAGACATGCACCTTCTCGAAGATATTGGTAAGACTTTTCTTTCTGTCTAACATGGAATTAAGAAACCCTTCTGGAGATTAAGGCAGCATTGTTGTGATGTGCAATTACAGTTAGCCTTGAAATAGCACATCTCATATATCCTGTGCTTAAACTACTGAGGATTGCCTGAGATGTCGGGAACGTTTAATTGCCATCTACACATGCAGAATTTGCTTAGAAAATAAAAGTATCCTTGCTCTTTGTTGTTACTGTGTAGAAAACTGAGTTTTAAATAGACTAACACTTATTTCTGCCTGCAACCCCACATTCTTAAATATTGCTCTGAAAAACGTTTCTTTAAGTTCTGAGAGTCAGACCTTTTGCATTTTTTTCTAGTTGTGACAAGCCAACAGTTTATTCTCCAATGCCCAGTATCTGATGTTTGCTGAGAATGTTCCCTCCTGCCCTCCCCCCCCAAAGTCCCCATTTTAAGTTCTTATTTACTCTATTATGTGGTGTATAAGGTGTTCTTGGGTTGTTGGGTGTTTTTTTTGTGTGTTTGTATGTTGTTCCTTCCTCCCCATTAGGAAGGACTGGCAACCTTTAATGCAGTATTGTTTGGGAGCCCTTTTTCCCTCTTGATGCATGCCCTTTCCACTTTTGCTTATGCAATGACATCAGGTTAAAAATTGTCATATTCTGTAGATGTTTTGTTAAAGTACAAAATATATTCTTCGTAATTCTTTATTTTGCATGTCCTGTTTTTTTTTTGTTGTAGTCTGCATTGAATTTACAAATTTGTTTTTTTGTTTTGTTTTTGTTTTGCCTGAAGCATTATGTCCTGTGGTGTGGCTTTGAAATACAAAAAGCCTATCTTCTTTACTACCCTCAGGATACTGCAAAGTATTTGCTAAAAAGTATAGTCAGCATTTGTTAGGGCTAGAGAGTTGAAAAGATTGCTTTAGATACTGCAATATGTTTTTTCTGATATTCACATAATAAAGTTTTTAATATTAACCTGTGTGCATAGCCCATTGATACAACTGAATGGATGTAAAAATAGTAATATCAGTGAAAGCTGTAAAAAAACCAAAAAAACAAACAAAAAAATGCCCCCCCAAACACAAACCCACTGATACCAGCAACATCCATGAAAGGCAAACTGTAAAATAGAATATGGCAGTACTATTCAAGGGACATAATCTGTTCCTGGAGACTTGCAAAACAGCGTGTATATTTACAAGGCAAGATGGTGTGAACTAAGGAGCCTGACAACTTTGAGGCTATCCTTGACCCACATTTTTGTATGACTTCCTACACAGCTAGTCATTTTAGCTTAAATACCTTTAGCTTCTTGATCGTTTGAGTAGAAATTGTTTCATGACACTTACTGCAGTACTGATATGTGCTATTTTAAGAGTTGCTTTATGTAGCTGATTTTCTAATTTACATGTCTTATTTTTTTTAAGTATATTTCAAGCATCAAAGTAGACTTCCTCTTCACTTAGCCTGCCTCAGACACAGGAGATACGTTCTCCGTCTACAAGATAGGAATTACTAATTTTGGTTCAATTGGTTCATCTTAAGATAATCACCGTGCATCATCCTTCCTGCTGAACTGCCTTATTTCATCTTTCATGTATAAACCCTTGAAATGCAGTATATTTTGGTGGCCAGATGGATATCTTGTTTTGAGCTGTATTGCTGCTTGAAAGGAAGTCTGCAGGTAAAATAAAATGTTTTGGAATCAGTTTTTACACCTTGAGAAACCTCATCTTATTCTGACTTTGCAGATCTAACCTCAGGGTTCATCTTTCCTTTTTCCTTCAGAAAATTAGCGTACTCCTGTTTCTCCTTCTGTATATGGTAGGAATGTATTTATTGACATACCATTAAAGCAACGACTTCTCAGATTCAGCTTCTTTCTTTCAGCTGAGTTCCATATATGTACTCTTGTAGAGAAGTTCAACTGTTGAGTTTGCCTAGCTGGTTGTACCTTTAGTCTTTTCTTCAAAAGAAACCGGTACCTACATCTTAGATTTCACTGATGATTGCTTGAAATAAGTTGCTGTTGTGTCATCTGAGCTGTCATCTAGCTCTTAAACGTGCCTAAACATATCTTTGAAGATGGAAGGAGTAAGAAATGATTTGTAAACAGTTTTGCTGTGTTGCAAAACACTTTCTTCTGTAAAGTAGGCTTTTTTTTACTATGAATATTTTCAGCTCTGAGAAAACAAAATTAAGTTCAGGTGATCTGTTTTCTTGCAAATTGTGCAACTTTCAATTTGTGCACACAGATCAGTTTCCTTTTAGAGAACACCCTCAAGTCTTCTTTTGGTTATATAGTATCCTATTTTAGAGTATAACGTAACTTTTTGTTTCCCTCTTACTTGTTTTATATGTTAAAAGAGAATAAAAGTGACATTTATTGCTGCTTACATGAACTCAATTTTCAAATGTAGCTGAAGAAAAAAAATAATGTATTTGAGCATTAAGCCATAACTTAAAACGTATTTTTTGGCTAGAGACTTCAATGTAACTGGTATTCTTTTGCACTTTGCCAAAGACGCTCTCTGCACCTGACATTTCATTCTTTATTAGGCACTGACTCCTTAATCTGAGCATACTTCCAAATTAATAACACTGTTTTAATGAATAAATAGCAAAGCAATAGGTAATGAGTAGTGTCTTTAATGTGGTAATGGTTGATTATAGAGTAGGAGGATAACCTAAAGGGTCATGAGTAAAGCAGTATGATCTTCCGTTTGTGTTGTAGCTGCTATCCAGTGTCTGAAAAATAGAAGTTATGAACCCTGTGCAATTAAGATAGCATGTCAGACATCATAGTTAGCTGTTTCCAGTTGAGAGTTAAGACTTCAGTCCTGAGAGTGTATTAAATGAGGCTTTTAATCAGGTGAAGAGAGGGATAAAAAAACAATGCTATTTGATTGGCTTGAAATATTTGGGTTTCATAAAAACCTGAAAGGTAGTGATCAGCTGTTGCAGAGGTATTGCTGATCTTAATGATTATTTCCCTAACTTTTTTTTTTCTAATATCCTTCCAAACATTCAGGAAAATGGCTCACCTTTGGCCCACCGCAAAGCAGCTCACAACCAGAAGACGGGCAGCAGCAGAACTGTAGGGAAAACCAAATAGTATGGGGCTGGATGAGGGAATTTTCTTTGTGGAAGATGATTGTGTTTACTGCAAATAGAATAATGAAGGAAGATTTCCCTGCTCTTTGTATTTCATGAAATAAAAGAGAAGTTATTTGTTCAAAACTAATGGGAGGGGACTCTGTTAGGAGTTGTTAGGGAGAAGCTCTGTTAGGCGGAGTTTGCTCTGTGATTGATGCCAGTGCCTTTTGAGGCTGTGTGGATTTTTGAAAGATGGAATTCTAAATTCTGTGCTACTTCTTTCTCCTGTTCCACTCCATTTTAGCCTCCGTGTTGAGTTCCCAGAAGATAAGTTATAGAAGGCATGTCTGATTAGATGAAAGTTCTGTGGAACTGTATGGAACTGTATTTGCTCTGCTTGCAACTGAAAAATACCTTTTTTTTTTTTTTTTTCCTTTTTTTTTTTTTTTTTTCTCCTCATATAAATGTAGTAGCCGGGAATTAGGTTTTTCCTCTACACTGGACACATGCCATTTAGTCCTACATCTGTTCTCTGACAGTAGCCAGTTTCAGATGCCTTAAAGGGGAGTATATAGAAAACTAAATTATTACTTCTGATATTTTATTTGCTATAGTACAGTATTATTACCAGATGCCACTGAGAGGTTGAAGCTATCCTCATTTGGGATGTACATTATAATGAAATCTCATCACCCGTTTTTTAGTTTTATCAAGGCTGCATTGGAACAATAATCCCCTAGTGCTTGCTCATAAAGGCTATAGAACTGGGTGTACATGTTCATGACATACAGGGTTCATAGGGTAAAACAAAAAGACCTGACCCATTTAATCAGCTACTGGCTCTTTCATGTCACTTCATGTAATCTGTACTCTGGCTTGACTGGAGCTTGGTTTTTCACTCTACTACCTGCCAGCCCTTACTGCCAGTCTCACTAAATGTGCAGTTTGGTTTTGCCGTTTGTACGGTGATAGCTATCACTTAAAGAATATTATAATGTGCTGCTTCTGTTTGTTCTACTTTGGTTCCTATTCTGTCAGCATCTTTTCCCATACAGTTTGGTTTTGCTCTTGAGTCATAGGGCAGAGTTTTCTCGTAATTATCTGTTAGTCATAACATCTGAAAGATTCTGATCTGCTAGTTTTTGGGAACATTGACTTGAATGTCACTGAAACCTAAGATAAGATGCCTTTGGTTGCTGGAATTTCTGATACAGTTTTAGGGCATTTAGTATTGTTAAATTATATTAGCTAAAGTCGGACTCTAGCCTGTTTCTTCATCCTCCAGGCTTACTTTCCTTGTCCAGGGAGCTGATCGTACAGTAGTTTGTTGAACATGTTTGGTGGGCAATCATTCTCTGTAGCACAGAGATTATTACATGCATCTTCTTGGACCAAACTATGGTTAGAAATATGTAACATGGAAGTCAGTGATACACTTGTCCAGAAGAAGGTTTTCTAAATGATTGGGAATTTTGGTCTTCACCAATCAATATGCTGAAATATTTAATCATGTTGATGTTATTGTCTTTCATATAATCGGTTGAATTTGTACAGGTGTTCAAGAGGGAAGTGGTTTGGGTTTTATTTTTGGTTCTGTCATAGAATATTCTTGGGCATGTCACATTCTGCTTGGTATTTAATTTCTCCCCATTGAAAAGTGTATATGAATATTCCCTAAACAGACAAGTGATCTGCGCATCTAAATTCCTTACTACTTGCCAAATGATTTCAGATCCTCAGATGAAAGTCACTATGAAAACTAATTTCTGTGGATTTTTACCTAATTTTAAATTACTTTTTTCAAATTTAGAATCAATGGTTAACATTGGCAGTTGCTAGATGTAGACCATGACACTGTAATTTCCACACATAGCTTATCGCTTCTTTTTTGCTTTGCTTTTTTAATATATTTTCTCTTCATTGCACTAACTCTTGCCTTCAGTTGTGTTTTTGTATGTACACATTTATCTCCCATATGGCAATTTGCCAAAATGTGTTCTACGGTCTCAGGATAGGATGATCACTTCATTTCCCCTATCTGCCCTTTTGAGACTCTGTATTCTGCAATATATAAGAGTAAAGATCCGTCTATGAAAAGTAGATTATAAATAGACTTGGGAAACAATGTTCTAAGAATTCACCTTGAAGCTACTTAGATCTTACTCTAAGAAAACCACAGTTGGGATGGATGTTCAAATCTCAGAACACTCTCTGTTGAATTAATCTTTCTAATCAATACCGTCTTTCTTTGCCAAAATGTTTTACAAAAATTGCATTATGCCTACATATCAGCTGATTCTCATATTTGTCTTCAACTCTGTGTCTTGACTCGTCGTCGTACCTGTTGCTCATGTACTTGCTGCTTGATGTTTTATCTCATCTGATCTAACTGCTCACTGCTAGTTGCCACCAGAAGGGGAGGTGCTTCTGTCATCTTCCTTTCACTCCTGTCCAGGAGTTCATTCCCCCTCACGTTAGATCTAGCACGTCATGCAGCTGCCAGGCTGTCAGTTCAGCAAAAATCATTTATTTCTTGGTGGGGAAGAAAGGAGTTTTCCACTGGAGCAACTTAAGGAACTGATTCAACTAAGGGCCTCAGGATCTTTACTTCCAAATGGAAGTGAGGGGAGGGAAAGAGCATTCATGGGCTGGGGGGTAGGGGGAGCAGGATTTCCCCTTTTGGCAGCCACCTGCAGCTAGACCGGATTATGTATAATATCAAGCCACATTCTTAAACAACTCACGGTGTTTCTGATCTAGTGAGACCAGAGTGTTTGATGTGCTTAGTGGAGATCTGACTCTTCAAATAGGTCTGGCAGCAAGTACTAAAAAGCAGGTGTCCTCCAGACTGGTGTATGGCTTACATAGCCAAGAGGAGGCTTCACAGAAGAGCATCTACTAGAAAAAAAACAGTCATAAAACAAATAAGACACCATTAGTTTAAATGGGCAGAAGTTCACAAAGCAAAGGACCTGGCAGCTGACACCAATATTATTATTGGCTGAAAAGGCATTTGAAATTTTTGGCAACAACAAATGTCAGTGTTGGATTTAAACAGGTGAAATTTATTACAACCATTACACACAAGTAGTCAGAGAAAGTCATTGTGGCTGTTCAAGTGATGAGGACTATCTGCAGCAATAGGTAAAGAAGAGACTTAGAGTATATAAAGCAGTCATTGCTAGAATGTACAGTCAAGAATTGAGACTTTCCTAAGAATATGTGCCACAGAAAATCAGTGGGAATTGGGTGCTTCCTTTTCTCTTTTGAAAAGCCTTCAGCCAGGCTCCCTGAAATGACACTACTGAGAAAATGTGATCTTTCTCAGATCTTCGAACTGCAGACCTGTTCAAAGCACAGGAATGTCACATACTTCAGGTCCTTAAAGGAGCTGGAGGAGAACAACTACCAAAAAAGTAAAGATTTTGAGAAAGAGAGAGATTGCTGTTGTGCTCAATAAATGTGAACCTTTGGTTTACAGCATTGATGACAAACTGTCAGCTGGGACTTTAAAATGACATTTTCTCTTAATCCATCTAAAAACTAAAGAAACCAATCACATGTCTTCTAAGAGCGGGGTTTCACCTATTTTTCTTTGTGGAAAACTGTTGATTTCTTATGTTGTAGTGAAATATGTCATGCAGAAACCATGGTTCTGCCCATCCTTTCCTTCAAAATCCGATGTATCGAATCCATTTCTATATACAGAATTATATGCCTTGCTATTGATATGTTATGTCATAAATATGCTCTGCACCCAATCATAATAAGAATATTTGAAAACTAATATGTATTGTAATTGAAGTTCATGTATTGAATAGAATAACATATTACACTAAATATATTTCAACTGGGCAGACTATACAATTTCTGTTCTCAAAAAAATATGGTGTGCAGCTGTTTCTAACATGTTTTCTACGTTGAAATGTATAATAATATAGATTCCTGTCTTGTTTTTGACTTGCCCTAGGCCATCATTGGAGATAAAAGATTTTATCTGAATGCATCATTTCCTATTGAAATACTTAAATGAATACAGAGGAGAATTGCATATATACAGGTGCCTAGACACTCATATTTGCATATGCTTAATAACTACTCACTCATAGTTTGTAATTTTTTTTTTTTTGAGTGGAAGAAAGATTGTAATATAGGGTCTGCTTTTTTGGTGTGTTTTGGGTTGCTTCTTTTTATTTTGTTTGTTTGTTTGCTGTGGGTTTTTGTTTTGTTTTTACTGTGAGTGTGCTCAAACACTGGCGCAGGATGCCCAGAGATGTTGTGGAGTCTCTGTCGTTGGAGGCACTCGAAACCCGACTGAACAAGGTCCTGGGCAACCTGCTCTAGGTGACCCTGCTTGATCAGAGGGTCCTCCAGAGATCCCTTCCAACCTCAAGAATTCTGTGGCTTTTACCTGGAGACCTATCTGTATTTTTTTCTAGCTGAGTGTATGCACAGAGAGAAAAATATGTCAAGTGAGATAGGGTTTTATAAAGAATTTAACAATCGAAAAATGGCAGAAAGTAATGAAAGTCAACAACATACATCCTACTAAGCTGACGGTTGATAGGCAGAGTAGCAGTGAGAGCCCGGAAGGGCAAAAGCACACACTGGCAAGCTGGTGTTTCCAGTATGGTGAGAAGGTATAAAAATTATTCGTAAAGAAGAAAATATTCAGAAATAATATCTCTGTTTAGTTTTTTATTTAGTTTTCTCCATGTTAAGATTTTTTAAGCACATTTCTTTCAACAACATCCAGTGTTCTCAGTTTTACCAAAAAAGTGAGTCTTATTTTTCTTAAAAGCTGGAAATGCTACTGTACATGGATTACTGATATTTCCAAAGCTGTTGACAGTCTCTGACATGCACAGATTTGTTGAGCGAGTCATAAAGCCCAGTCAGCTGTATGTTTTACTTATTCATAGGTGAGATTTTGTATGTGCTGGCTTTGCAGACTTTAGAAGCTGGCCAGGACCTTTGACAAAAAACAATCTGAATGTCACTGCTAAAAAATCTAAAAATAAAGCAACACTGAAAAGTACTTCATAATCTGAAAGGTATTTTCTGCTGCAAGCAGGTGAAATGATGTTGTCAGGAAAGCCCTTTCACTAGTGTATGGTGAAAAAGACTGTATATTGCTTGCAAATGGAGAGGAGCTTAAGCTGTCTCTGTATAAGCTTCTTAATGTTAACAGTCTTTTTGAAAGGCTACAGTTCTGAGGATCTCAGTTTTGAAACCTTTTAAATTATTTTCAGTGCTATTATCATTCACTGTATATCTGTCTTCCTTTTGTTTGAATTCCAAATTCACTTGTAAGCATTTTACACTTTGGAAATATTATTGAAGATTAAAAGCTAAGTGCTTAGAATTAGGAACTTCATTCTGCAGTTGGCAGAGCTTTGTTTCTTTGAACTATTAAATTATGATAGGCCTGATTCTTACTTAGGGAAGTAACCCATGTTTTTAAAACTTTGAGCACCTACTACTTTTTTTAAAAGAACCCTAAGCAAGCAAAGTTCTTAACACTAATTGATGTCAATGGGAGTTAGGCCCTAATCTATGATCCTGCAAAGCAGCTATTTGTGTATCTAGATAAAATTTTGTATATTATGATATTTTAGATATTATGACTCTGGTACACCAGTGTGTTGTGATGAAGATATAGCTTGGTCTTGCAAGGGAGTGAAAGAGGATACTATTGTAAATGAAAATGAAATTGAGCTATTTCTTCAGGAGTCTTTGTTGTTCTTTGAAAATGCCTCTTAATAGCTGTCTGGATGTCACCTACACATACCAACAGTTTCTGGATGCCAAATACTTTTCAGAATAAAAACGCAGGAGATGGCCAGAGGTTCAAGGTCAAGTGCAAAGTAGGACAGGAGAGGGAGAACATCATTTTCAAGTGCTTCTTGGTTAAAATAACCAGAGAAGACAGTAAGCCATTCATAAGGATTAAGGCTAATGGGTGAAAGTAAATTGTTTTAATTAGGTTTCTGAGTTTTAATCCAAAACAAAACTTGCAAGAAGCATATTGTAGATATCAGCATTTGATCTTACCCTATTAAATACATTTTCGGCATCTCAAGAAAAGGCAGCAATGGGATCGTCATCATCTCTCACCTCTCATAATATCTGTAGCACTCTTCTTAAATTATCAGCTGCCTCCATGCGTGGCATGAAACTGCCTTGATCTTGATTTACAATGGTGGTAATGCTTTTGTTTAGTCTCGTGGTTAGCCATTTAGTAAATATTTTTAAGACCAAATTTAACAAAGATACAGAATGATAGTCCTTACATTTACGGAGACTTTATCAGGCTTCAGAGTGAATAGATTCTACTTTGCTTTTCATTGATAATATTACACCTTTACCTGGTTTTGTGCAAGGTGTTTTGGAGGCACTGTTTTAGCTTAATGTACAGCTTCTGACATATATCCCCTGCTGATAGCCACTCTGTTCAATCCAGTTGCCAGACTGCAAGTTCTTTACTGTGCTAGTCACTTAATTCAGTATGCACAAGTACAGTTGCATATTCATTTCGATTTGGCAAATATGTGGCAGCACATAACAATGCCCCAATTGAGTTTAGAGACAGGCAGGGAATAACCATAAAATTTGAAAGAAGAGGTGAAAGAAACACATAATTTTTTTACCATTTTTTCTAGTGGTTCTAAATATGATATAGGCAAAGAATAGAACTTATCTCTCCCTCTGGTATTGCCAAGGAACTCTTCAGGAGTCTAAAAGAGAAGATGTGGATGAGGACAGGGGCATGAATTTTTTACTTCTCCATACCTGGTGTTGTCCACTAACTGAAAAAAATCAGTTTTCCTGATGTGTGCAATCCTTGAGACTCCAGGAAAGAAACAAAGAATTATTTATCTGCTTATCTTCTCTTTCTGTATATCATTATTCAGTGACACTTGGATTAGTTTTGTTTGCTCTCACTTCTGCCACATTTAGACCAAACTCCAAATGTATATGTCCTCAAGTATGATAAAAATTCAGTTGAAGAAGCATAAAGTGAGTAGTGAAAGTTCTGAACATTTTCAATAACAGTTTTTAATGGAAATGCCATTACTTCTTCCATGGCAAGTGGATGGAGGAAGTGATGGTCAGACTTGTTAGCTGAACCCTACATTAGTGAATTCTAGTTTTTAACTGTTGTATGTCCAGTTCTGAAAAATTATAGAATGTGTTGTTGTGGAAACAATAGCCTATGCATCTAATAAGTTTATATAATTTAACAGCATTTTTAATCGCTTAATGCCTTTTTATAGAACTCAGTCACTCACTGTTTGGTGTACGTCTGCTTGGTGGGACATACAGGAGGTAACTCCTCATTCACTGACCAAGAGAAATATGAAATATCTTTTTAAACTTGGAGAGACACTAATGAAAATTGTGTGTGTAGTCTTTCTATCTTTATTGAAATTATGATCTGAAATTAACATTCCTCAAAACAGGATGGTTTAAAGCTTAGCAAACACATTCTTACTGAAAGTGCCCTTTAGGACTTATTCCTAGGGATGATCCTGCAGTTAGTGGTTCTTCAAAGAGTTAAATACTTGACCTCTGTTCAGAAGACAAAGGGAAAATATTTGCTTTTTGAGTAATTTCTTATCTTTCAGCAGTATTCAAGGAAACAAAGTAAGAGAACACACTATAATTTTGGATGAGAAGGAGCTAAGCTTCGTTCATTTAGTTGCTTTCCTTACCAGCCTGCACAGCAGCTCCAACGTTCTTTCCCCTGGCGGGAAGGAGAAAAGAAGACAAAAAAGCAGTGGATTCCTCAGCATAACTTCCTCTGTTGCTTGAAGTATAGCCACTGGTCTAATGTCTGAAAGTTTTTCCTGGCTTATATTGACTTGCTGCTCAGACAATGAGCACTGTTTTAACCTTGTCAGGAACTGAATTGGTTGGCCTGCCATTGGGTTGACAGCATGCTGCTGTTTCTTAGACTCCTCTGTTTCTGAGATGCAAGGCTGACACAAGTCTGTACAAGGGCTGATTTTGTGAGTTCCCCAATGGAATCCCCTTCAACCACCGTCTAGTTAGTAAGGTTCGGTGAATACTCAAGGGGAGACTCCTTGGCACTGGATTTTGCTTTTGCGGGAGTTCTGTGTCGGAAGTTTTAGCATAGGATGACTCTGCTGGACTGCATGCACTTTAAAGAAAAAAAAATCTCTCAGCTTGCAGTTAAAGTTTTGTTTATGTTTCTGCAGTGTTTAAAGTTGTTCCTTATCTGTTGACTATGCCTTTTATCGTTCATAGGTCTGAGAGAGATAAAAAAGACCTGCTGTTTAAGTTAGCCCATCTCACATAGAGGGGAACAGACTGGAGGGCTCAGATGAGCATCTCTGCTGGCCGATCTTAGGGTCTAATTAGACTCCTTCAGGAGGCAGTGATCAGGAGCTGAGAGCTCCTTGGCTGGCTCAGTGGAGACTGGGGAGGGCTTTGTATACATAACCTCAGTGTTATTAGTTGTATATGCGTGTTTCTATTAGCCTTCTAGGTGAAACTAACAAGTACTAGGGACTGGGGGCAGGGCTGAAGGGAGACAGGCAGGCAAGCCAGAAGCAGAGACAAAGGTAGGCCCAGTTCTTAGGAATGATTCTGGGTTGGCTAGATAAAGAGCAGCTTTTCCTTATTATTCTGTTTTTCCACAACAAGTGTGCTCCCTACTGCAGTATTTTCAACCAGAAAAGCATGCCTATATATGCACACGTGTGTGTGTAAATACAGACTTCATGTCTGTTGAAAGTCTGAAACGAAGGACTGTATATATTGATGTGGTTTCAGAGGCTGAATGTCACCCGCAGTATACCTGTGCTCAGAAGATTACACGCTGCCGTCCTGTAACGTGTTTGATTCATTGCAGCATTAGCCAGCAGACGTCACACCCGGATGGAGACTACCCCGAGCAGTGCACACAGGCTTCCTCCGCACCAGGCAGCATTGTGAGAACGTGACGTGCATAATAATTCTATGCAGTATTTGCTTTGCATTAAGCTCGTTGGCTCCAATCAGCATCTGGACCTCATTGTGTTTAGCATTTTCCAAACACATAGGAAAATCTGTACTCTGAAAATTTCATTTAACAGTATTTGGGTTTTTTTCTCATGTTTATATGTACTTAGGGTTTGCAGGTTTTTTTAACCTCTCTTTTGGTCTGTCAGTAACAATATTTTGTCATGTCTGCAGTAGGACTGAGAAGACCACTTTTCCAAAAGATGAGGTTGTTTTGATATTTGCTGCACACTTACTGTTTGATTTCCTGTTTCACTGATAAATAGTGGTTTCTCTCTAGGCCATTTGGTAAAGGAAGCTTGGGCTTATAACACTGGTTTAACTTTTATCCTGAATGCATTTCATGTCCCAATAGGTGGTAACTTGAAGGATCGGGCCCATCCTGTAGGTTTTACACAAAAAGCTCCATCAGATTTGCTGGGCACAATTGTGAAAACTGTTCAGTATATCCTGTTTTCTAAATGTCAGCTTTTTTTTTTTCTTTCATAGTGGGTGGGCTGACTAAACAGAGACTTTTTTACATGGTACTTTGCTGTTTTCTAAACAGAGCAGCTATGTATGCTATCTAGTTTATATACAGCTTTTTTTTTTTTTTTAAAGCAGGGTACCCTTATAAATATGTTGGATTTGAAAGAATCTAGTCCCACAGAAAGTGCTTTGTTTGTAATATCTAAAACTTTTCTTGATTTTTATTTTTTGCATATTTTATTCGTTACTTTTCTGTGTGCCGCTTTCTATGTGTTTTGAAATAATTATACATAGGTCCTACAATACAGTAGGGCCAATGTTTTTAAGAGTTTTTGTTCTGACACATAGCATGGAATGGGGCTAATCAAAACATAAGTGTTTACTTTGCACCACTCACTGCAGTTTTTAAGATACATATTAAACATTATTTTGGGCCTTACTACAGCATATGGCTTTAAAGCATTAACTAAAGACCATTCCAAATTAGGAAAATTAGAACAAATAGCCATTCTAAAATAAATAATTAGTATTTTTAAAATATATTAGCATGTAAATACTTCTGGGATAATTCTGCCACTATGTTGTTTTTTCTTTTTCGCTTCCTGGAGAGTCAAAGGAAAGCGTGCTTTTGCAGCAATTAATGCCTCTAAATGGACCACTTACAAAATTATTATCCTAAATAAGCTGCATAGCTACTGCCCAGATAATCCTGCAGGCAGCGTATCAGATCAGGTTTGAGGTAATGCCTGGCAGAATTCATAGTGGAAGGTCTTCTGAGCTGTTCTGAGCCAAACTTGTTCCCAGCCAGGGCAACCCTCATAAGCACTAGGAAAGTCACCTGAAAGTTGCCACTGGGGACGTTGCCCATCTGAAAATGGTGTTCTCTGGATCTGTTGGGAGCAGGGCCGTGTGTGCCAAGAACTGATAAAGTGAGTGCTGATCTCCCTTCCTACAGCTCTGCCAACATAGCTTTATCTTTATTTCCATATCGTTCTTTTTCTTCATGTTTTCTTCTGGTTTGTGTTCTGGGTTTTTTTTTTTCTTGATTATTTCTTGCCATCCTCAGTATTCTGTCCATTCCTGACAGAAGAGGGAACAACTCTTGCCACCAGCAATAACTAGAGCAAGACTGACCTCCTTTTCCTGAACTGCACCTACCACGTGAGAGTGCTTGACTATGATACTTGATTTGATAATGGCTGTTGAGTGACATATTAGAGTTGAAGGCAGTGATAACTAAGCACCTAGCCAGTTAAAAGCTTCACCTTACGTTTTCTTTTGAAAATGACTAGTTACTGCTGCATCAGCTTTCTATATTATTTCACTGTACATTGCTTTTTCTGTGTCACTGCACCAGTGTTTTACAAGAATACGTACTACTCTTAGATTAAACCTGGTCTTGATCCTATGACAATGTCAGTGTTCTGGCCTCAATCCCAAAGAACAGTTAACATTAGGAAAATGAGGAGTTTCTGTGGGTAAATGATACAAGTCTCATGTTAAATACTCTGTTTCACGGGTGAAAAAGTGTTTATCTAGGAATACACATCGGGGAGGAGTTTGGTATTTAGTATGATCCAGGTTAATAAGTCATTTTTGTTGTGAAGATGATCTTTGATGCTTTATTTGGTCATTTGCACTACTAAAGAAGTATTCCTGGGGAGTGATTGAATTTTAAACTGAAGGGAGCAAAAAGACAGCCTGTTACGTTTACTTCCCAGGTGCCATTGCCCACGAAACAGCATCACTCAGTGGGGAAGTAGGACATTCTAGCATTCCTTTGGATGTGTGGGAAATAGCATGTGTGTTTATATGGCTGTGGTTTCACCTTACACATGGACCACCAGGTTTTAATGACACACTTGGCCACAGGATGTTCAAGCCACTGACCACTATGTTTATTCCAATGAGCCAACCCTTGGCACTGGGAAACCTTTTACACCAGTTTACACCGGGACATATAAATCAGACAACAGATTTCTTGTCTATAGTTGCATTTGCAGTATTGGCAGTGGGGATTCCTAGGGGAGGCGTTTTTTTTTCCCATGTGCTACCTGTTACAGGGAGAAGTCGTGGAGGGTGTTTTGTCAGAAGGATGTAGCACAGAGTCAGTATGAAAGAGTGAATTGAGGCAGCATATCTTTAAAGAAACTTCAGGAGTATTGAGTAAAAACAGTCTAGCTCCTCATGATGTCCTGTTTCTAATGATGCTTTGTCCCATATCAGATTTTGCTTTTCAAAGTAAATTACTGGGGAGAGAGAAGGAAGTCAGATGTCCCAGAATTTTCAGGCAGATTCTTGTCTATGTGAAGCAGGTTGAATATGGGTCCCCTCTGGTACTGATGAATACTGAAAGGCTCTTACCTATGGCAATATTAATTACTGACAAACTCTGGTGTAAAGGAGGGATTAGGTGAAGGTGGAACTATGTAAATCTAGTAATAAAGTGGTGTGTTATTAAACTGTTGTAGAAAATGATCTTATTGAAATGATTTAAGTCTGGATATGTCTTGTACTAGAACTATAAAGCTTAATCTTTTCTTGATTAAGTCAACTAACTGAAATATCTAGTTGCAGGCATATGTATATTTGTTACTGAAGTCTACCCTGAAAACTTGTGGGATTGGTGAAAGCCTGGTTGCCTTGGGTTCGGAGTTCTTAACCATGCTTACCACAAACTACCTAAAATACAAAGAGCCTCCTTTTTACTCAACCCTTTTCTGATGTTAAAAAATACTGGCTGTTTGACATGATGAAAGTGCCCTCCTACTCTTATATGGACTATGCTTATGAAGTAATGTCAAGTTTCAATTAAATGCTTCACAAGATGTTGTTTATAATTACTTGTTTTAAAAGGTTTGAAATATTTTGCTTTCCAGAGTTCAGTTGTTTTAGACATTTCCACAGTAATGAGGCTTTAGTTTTTATAGTGTGCTATTGAAGTCGCTGCTTTTCCCTATCATTCTTCCTCACCTCCTGTTTGTATTTTGACCACTAATAATACATTCTGCCTACATACTGCATGTATTTATTTTCTTATTCTCAGTATATCACCAACAATGATTGAAATATAGCTTACTATGAATGTACGCACAAAACCAGAAGCGTTCACTGAAGTTCTCCTATTGACAAGAAACCTTTTTTACCATTAGTACCTCCTTTCTATCCGCAGTTCTGCAACACAAGAGAAATGAGACAGCTTAGGAGGTCTGCAGCTACATTTTGTAGCACAAACTAATTAGCTACTACATGAGTTACTAGGCAATCTCCACTCCCACTAGTTGCATTTATTAATGAGACATTCCTTGAGAAGTGCGGTAAGGATTAATTAACATTTAGTATATGGAACTTGTAAAGTATGAAGGCCCCAATTCAACACTGTTTAAGCATGTGATCAACTCCAAGCACATCTGCTTTATTTCCATCAGAATCAATGGAATTTAAAGATGTGCCTAAAGTTAAACATGTACTAAATCATTTTCCTGAGTACAAACAAACTGCTGATTTAGAGCTTATAAAAGCTGTCTTATTCCCCCTGAAATCTATAGAGGCATTTTGTAATCTGACTGATGATAAGAAGCTCTCTCCATTTTCTAAAAATAATGTTCCATTTTCTTTTCAAAGTAATTTTCATTTGTTTCAATACATTAGCTTTAATACCCATGTTTTATCATAGGAAATGTCTTTTCATCTTTTTTAAAAAATTAATAAATATCTGGAAAGAAAAATGGTGTGAGCCATAAAGCTTTTCCAAAACCATCACAAATTCTCATTCATGTGCAAGGAGATAGTCCAGATTATACTATGAAGCAGAGATTTTCAGAAAAGTAACTTCTTGTGATTCATATTCAAAATGATGTGCAATTAAGTAGAACAGTCTACAAGAAAAAAGTAGTTTGCTTAATGGTTAAATAAAAATGCAAACCTATTATTTTAATTAGCTCTAACTCTTTCATCCAAAACGACTTTGACACATGAATTGTTAATCCATGGTATCAATGATATTGAGTATGTACTTGATTCTTTAAATATTTATCATTCATGAATAGTTGTCATGCAGAACACTGGACAAATCCACAGAAGAGATAACAGCAAAACCTGACAGACAGATAGTGGTTAGTCTTGACTATCTTTCTTATAAAAAATTTCCCACCATTGCTTTCACCAGATTTCCGACAAAAGCACTGATGTTACGAGACGTTTCCTTGAGCAAGGATCTACCATAAACTTCATAAAGTGGGCTATATCCTGTCATTCTGTATAATAGCAGTAACTACTTTACCAAGAAGAGGCAAAATCCTTCTTAGCTTCATTTCACTATCTCGGAAGTGTGAAGACTTCGTCAGCAGTTGGAATCCCTGATATCCCAGGACTTTGCAAGCTTCAGTAAATGCATACACGTAGTAGAAATTTCTGCAAGAGCAAACACAGCTTTTCTTTTCTCCAGATGTTAATCCATCCCAGCAAAAAGAGAAATCTGGAAATGATCAATCTTCTTTGTGAGAACTCTAGTAAACATATAGCAGCTTCATTTCCAGATGGTGAAATCCGCATTCACCAGGCTTTCCACCAACCTCTCAGATTCACCTGAAAGAGGCTCTGTGTGTGCTCACTCTGTCGCTTTTCTACTCATGCACGCACCCCTCCCTCCCTTCATTTTTGTGATTGTTCAAATAAGTTCTTACTTGTAATCAAAATGTGCACTCATTGACTATTGTCTTATGTCATGTTTTACTTCTAAGATTATGCACACGGTGAATGACGTCTCAACCAGTGAACTCTATTGTGCAGCTTGGATAGTGATGTCTAGTTCCAGGGGTCATTTTTAACCCTGAAATCTCTTTGTCCTTCTTAATTTTTCCAATCATTAATTCTTAAACATCTTGTGAGTTTCATTTTTTTGGTACCATCTGCAGAAAGACATGTAGAATAACCAGGGAATAAATAAATAATGGATTATGCATTTGCTGTTCTTTGGCATGGCCCCACAAATCCATGAGGACAGGGGAATATGACAGAGGTGGAGAAGAGCAAAGGGGATTCAGAGCCACTTCTAATAAGGATGTTACAGAGAACAGCCAACTTTTACCTATGCACCAGATGTTGACTACAGTAGAAAGTGGTGTTTAACTAGAAACTAAATGAAGTAGTATTTAAATAGTATGTTTTAAATATCATCTGAAGTCTACTACCAATAACAATGCTCATGTTTAAAACATGTATAATTCACCTGTGTTAGCTAGTACTAATATCTTTGTTTAATGTCTTTGAAAAAAATCTGTTGAATTTTAAAGTACGTTTTCATTCCTGTTATCATTGAGCTATATTAAAGTAGTTTGAAGTTTCACCTAAAATATCTAAATGACAAATGAGCTTTTTGATTGCACCCAGGTTCTTCAGGTTCTTAAACAAAAATCCTGTGTGAGTAATAACTAATTGAAATAATATAAATCTTTCCATTTCCTGTCCCTAATGTGCTTCCATGGTAAATAATGTGCCATAACTTAAAATTTTCACTTCTAGAAGTGTGGGGCAAATATGCAACAGTAGCTGAATTTGATTAGCAAATGCTATAATTGTGTAACATGCTTTAAAAAGTCATAAATGCGCATTCTGCTTCTATCTCGTGTTTATGACTGTTACTGCAGCTATTGCAAAGCGAGCTTAAAATAATTTTTTATTACAAGTGTGAAATGTTTTCAAATAATAATGTTGCCAGTCATGAAATTATAAACTAGAATATAAGCAAAACGGCCTAATTTAATTTTGTGGCATTTCATAAATTGAAAACGGCTATATGTTGTGCTCATTCTTCATCAATCAAAGCAACAGAAAAATTACTCACTATCAAGACTTACCAATGCAGAATTTTCACAACAGGATGTGTAAAGCTGGGCATTTGGAGTGATATTTCTCACCTGCTTTTAGCCATTTTTAAGTTAAGACAACAAAGCTAAGTTAGTTACCAAGATTCTCTATATCCAGGGGTGGGATATCCATAGCACTTAACAAATTTCCATCCCGTCTTAAAAGTATAACATAGATACATTAGGTGTTTTGCATCAGGAAGTACCTATTTCTTCTACTCATTGTACTGGGAACCCAGCTGACAGATCAGATGCCTGATTTGTAGATGGCTAGAATTAGGTGAGATTAATCCTGTTCTCAGGGTCATACTTTGGTATTTAAATTGAAGTGACACAATTCTTGAGGTGTTTACTATTCTGTATTGATACAATGCTTGATTATTTTTAAGAAAAACATATACTCCAGCTGTTTGTCATACACAGTATCCTTTTTAATTCTGAGGAGTAGATGCTCTTCTAGCATGAGTTCTCAGAGCTTAGTGAGATGTTATGAAGCAGTTCAAGCAAAGTCAACTCCAAACTGCCAGTGATGCTACTGATAGCGTCCAATTTTGTTTAAATACAAATTTAAACTATGTGCAACACCCTATTGAAATGGTAAAATTTTATTGTGGCAGAAACAGTGGTTACTAGGAGCTGTGGAAACCCGTTCAATCTAGACCACCAGCTGGATCAATGCCACACGGCGATCTATTAGACCAGCAGGGTGCTCTCATTAAATGACCTTTGTGTCTTGTGTTAAGCCAAATCCATTGCCAGTGTTAAATTACAGCAATAAATCTCTACTAAATTTCAGAATCAAAGTTCATATACTTTTTATGTTAGTCCTTGTTCTAGTTATTTTTCTTTTATGCATGCCTCTGAACTTCCTAGCTGTGGATGACAACAGCAGCAGCACCACCAAATATTTGGCAAAAACTTCACAAATTTTTGGCCCAGTTTTAGACTCAGTTGGCATAGTTATGTTCTCAGATACACAATCACAACTCCCAGGTATTTCAGTGGATATTATATGTCTCATGCATTCGAAGACAAAGCTGAGTATAAAACATTTAACTGTTGAACTATCCTTAACTGCAGTGAGAATACGTGCATGTAAAATAATTGCGTTCCTAGAAAGTTTATATTTTTCCCACTGTCCCTAGCGAGGAAACCTTGTTATCTTTTCTGTCTTTGTTTCAGAGTATCATACTGCTTCTGTTTAAAAATCTATCTGGGTTATTTCTAAAGTATAGCTGCCTACTTCATAATTGCTTGCATAATGGGCAATGCAATATCGTTTTGTACTTTTTTAGATGATTCTTCTGACACTGTTAATTTCCAATCCATTTTTTCAGGAGAGATGCTATCATCTTTATTTAATTTGTAAAAATGCAAAGGGAATTGCCTTCCTATTTGTATTTAAAAAAACAAACAAAAAAATCCAAAAAACCCAAACAAACAACCAAAATGTACACCAAATAAACAAAAAATCTAACAATAAAATGGATTCACGTAAATATGGACTTTGTTAAGAGCATTGAAAAATGGTGATTTATAATAGTATCTGAATGTGCAAGCCCAGATTACTGGCCCACTGTGCTGGGTGGTGTAAAATACCCAGTGGCATCGTTCCTGCCCAAGAGAGTTAACAGTCTATATAAATAAATTAAGGAGTAGAGGAAATAAAATATCATTATCCCCATTTTACAGATGAGCAAACCTAAATTCAAACATGTTAAAGCTCTGCCTAGATGGAGAAACTAAGGTGAATGTAGCAGGTTCATTAACTAACACATTTTAATGAATCCATTTTTAGTCATCTCTTGATGACCAGAATACACAAACAGATTACTATATAAAAACAGGCTGTGGTCGATGATATAGCTACTGTTTTGTGAGTAGTGGCCGGTTTTTTCTCTTAGAGATGCAATTCACTAGCACGGCAGTATGTTTATGTTTCCAACCAGTTCCGACATGATTGTCTGTGTTGTTAATTATATGTAATACTGATTTTTGCAATTGAAATTTTTGTAAGAGCATATATTCTTTGCGTACATTTGAACTATCATTTGACTGATGGGAATATGCAGGGAAAAGTAAGAAAATTATAGTACAGCTGTTTAATTTAGTACAGTATGTTTAGTTTAGTAAACTGGTTGGCAATATATATCAGATTCAAAAAGAAAACCAGATTAAATTGATTTTTCTGATACTTTTATTGCATTGGTTAGAGGAGTTTAACAGTTGAGCTCGTTTTTTAGGAATGCTGTCTATTTATACCCAAGTGGTTTTTGAGACATGAACAGCTATACAATTCTGAAGCACCTGAGTGACTTAGAAGTGTAACTGTGAGTCTTTAGACCAACACAGAGACTTGGGAGCCTGGTTTCCATTGTTTTTTAAGGAGACCTCTTCTCATAAATGTCCATGATTTTTTAAAATGTGGACTTTAAAGAAGGATTTACTAATGGATCCCAGAAGAGGAAGACGATGCTAAGTTTGTATTTGTCATGTTTTTTTCCAGAGTAGAATTCTTCCAAAACACAGCTGTTCAGAACTTGCTAGGAAAGTTTCTTGTCCTCTTGGTTTAGGAGTTCTCTTCTTCCAAATGTAGTTTTGATGAAAAGTGATAACTCAAGTTGAGGTAATTCTTCAAATAACCACACCCAAATCTGTAAAAGGTTTTGAATGTGACTGTCAAGGCCTTTTGTTTGTCTCTGCATTCAACAGCAAGCCAGTGAACAGACAAACATGCTGCATGAGGCATCAGATGTATTCTGATTATCTTTTGGCATAGTACTTTCAGTGGCAATAGCAGAGATCAGTGACTGAGCATTTTAGCCACTCTCCGTGTATTTTCTGTTCAGGACAGTCCCTACTCTGAAGATCCCGTAACCAAAATAAAGAGGCACAAGGGATCATATAATGTACAGATGAGAAAATGGGGGTTAAAGGATTTGCCAAAGGCCATAAACAAGTGAGAGAAGATACTACATCAAACCACAGAGGTGGTTTGCCAACAGAAAAGCTGAAGTGCATCAGTGGACAGCAGACAGAAGAATGTGCAGCACTGGCCATTTTGCATCTAAATCCATTTTGCAGACTAACACATGATGAAATCATTAGTCCCTGTGGATCAATGGGTATATTGCCACTGATGTAAGCGGAACCAAGGTTTCAGTCAAAATGTCTATATAGAATTGTCAGTCTTGTGCGAGCTTTAAGAATAGAAGTGTCAACTTTAACAAAAAGATCGGGTTCCTTACTCAAACATTTTTTTTTTCCTTCCTGTATTTGCAGATTAGGACAACTGATTGATTTTTACAAGAATAGATGTAACTGAAGTCAGCTGATAGTGCTGTTAGATAACTTAGTTTTTAATGGCCTGAGGCCTATCAGTAAACCAACCTCAGTCAGAAATTTGCAGAACCATGGAAGTTCAGTGCAATTTTCAAGTAAGGTTGTACTTTCACTACTAGTTTCATTTCTGCTTGATGGAACATAACAGTAAGTTGCTGAAGGGTTTTTTGGCTGATTTTTTTAAAGTCAATAAAAATATAACAACTCCATAATAAAACACAGTAAGTAATGCTTTTCTTAAAAATGTCTATCAAGTGAAATGAATGATACTTTACCGGCAGTTTAGCAGAATAACTACTACGACAGAACTGGTGTCTTGTGCTTTAAAAATAAACTTCTTTGCTCTGAGTCAACATCTGCTTTGCCTTGGCCTTCATTTAACAGCAGGAGACCATTATCCTGTGATGACTTTCTATTCCACTGACATCTCATCTGGTGCACTGATATTCTTAGTATTTTACTCCCCTGCTGTGCCCCTTCCCCTCAGCCACACACACACAAACACTCTTTATCTCAGTCTGTAGAATGCTATGTTCTGCTGTTTCTCTGAATAGGAGATTTCACATAATGTAATGAATCAGTTGCTTCTACCACTAAGGAAAAGTGTGTCCTTCCAATTAACTTCTTAAATCCTAATAAGCAAGCCGCAAGAGTCTTGGATAGGTGCCTAAAATAACAAACGTTTATCTAAACTGCCCTGACATACAGAATCAGAGGTGGGGTACTAGACCATCTGAGAAGGCAAACTTTCTTGCAAAAGTTCCAGCCTTTCAGATCTGGTCAGATTATTGCCAAGGATAGGAAAATAGACAATAATAGTGAAATAAACCAACTAAATTTTTACAAAGGCTTGACTTTGACTTGTTTTAGTTTGGTGGCAAATATTTGGAGGCAAACTGGTTTCCCCAGGCTTATTTGCGATAAATTATTATTCAGATTTACTAAATCTGTAAAGTTCACAGGTTTGGGGCAGTTAATTTGTAATGCTACGCCCTTTACTACAAGAGAATACATCAAAGCAGGAATTTCTTCAGCTTGACTTCACAGGTTTTTTTCTCTGAAAGGAAAAGAGAAGAACATCACATCAAAGTGTGACAATGCTTGTCTTGGAGCAGTCCAGAGGTCTATTTAACCTAAGATGTCAATAAGAAGGTGCTTAAGGAATAAGTGTAAGAAATAGGGCAAGAACTGTGTGATTCTACATCTTTCCTGCTTTTATGGTGGTGCAAGGACTAGATGAACCCTGGGGGCACAGCAGGGAGAGGAATCTCTGTTATGGTTTGCAGAGCTTCTGGAAGCACTCAGTGCCTAATGGGGTGAGAAGTTTCCTCCTTGTGTGTCTTTTTCTCCATCTCCTACACAGGCATGCATATCTCCACATGCGCTAAAGTAATGGAGCACCATTATGGGATGGGAGGATATGCATGCTTTCTTTAAGTTGCTTTTTTGGATGGACCCAAAAGGCCCTCTGGATGAGTCAATGAAAATGTATCTAGTTACCCTGTGTGTCCTTTTGAAGTGCCTGCAGTGAGTACCAAAGCCAAAACCTATCCTTTAGTATTATGATTTTTAATCGAAGTAGGACTAAAAGAGGATGTGTTATATGATGGGTTTACAGGCATGGTTTGAACCTGTCACCAGCAGCAAATTACATCTCTTACATTAAAACATAACCTTCTCAATACTGTTTATTATACCTGAGTGTAAGCTGATTGTGATAGACCGTGATTGTCAACTGATGCAAGTAAGCAAGACAAAGATGCCTTTGTTTGATTTTCTTTTTTTCTTTGAGAGGTTTAAGCTAATGGATCTGTATGTGACCAACTGAAAACCTCTTCCATCTACTTTTTTAATGTAAAAGTATGATCCGTACATTTTCTTTTCTATACTACCTTCTTTAAAGAACCAGTGAGGGAACTTGCAAGATAAAACTGCTATTGCTGCCTCCTGCTGCAGATTATTTAGTGCATGCTGCAGAACCACTGTGTGTATTTTTCTTGTTCATGGGTTGTTTCACTGCCTCATACCTAAACAGCTAGAATGAACTGGCATTCAGGATTAGTAACTTATTCTAAGTGAAGGTAACATACAAGTCTTTACAGTAATTTGAACTAGTTTCCATTGAAACAACATTTTCCTAGTTCAGTTTTTTGGCTCTATTGTAGATTCCTACTCTTCATCTGTTGCCAAATGTAGTTGACATTTTTGTGGAGGTAATTAAGACAGGAAAAGAGGAAAAGAGTACAGACTTTCTCAAAAATATGTCCTGGATTTATTTGAAATGTTTTCAGAAATTATATTTTCACCCTGTAGTTGAGTATCTTGTATTTTGGGATGTTTGCAATCATGTGTAGGTGACTACATCAGAAAAAAGATCACCCTAATCATTCCATTTTATGCTCTGCCTTGGGGTGGATGTAGACTTCATATCTCGTATGTTTTGAGATCACAAGAGGTGTGACAGAAAAACTGTTGAAAAATGCTAATTTGTATTTGAAGACAACTGAAACAATGCCATTTGAATCAAAGACTGTGTTAGATCTCCATGTGGAACATCCCTAATTTTTGAGTAATTTAGAGAGCATCCCAATTCAAGCACCGTTTCTGTTAGTTCTCACTTCTTCACCATGAGAGGAAAGCAGATTAATGTGACAGTGGGAAAACGATACTCATATTTCAGACTATATCTGTATTGTCTTACAGTTCATTGCCATATTGAAGAACAGTAGTTTTCTGACCTTAACCTACATGTTTCAGAAAGGTGGGCTGCCTAAATGCAGCTTGGGGTAGTGTTCTAATACTTACATCTCGGGCATCCAATATGCAAGGCTGCCAAGTTTGCACCTGAGTCTTCCAGTAGAGGAATACATGCAAACAGAATTTAGTGCACTGGTGAAGTATATGTGGCAAATATTTGATCCAATGCATGGACACAGCAAAGACATGCACATGAGCAGATCTAATGTATTTGAGAAGCACTGCACTTACTGTGCATGCACAAATCGAGTGTATGGTGCAGGGACAGTAAATATGGTGCTTCTAGAAAATTACACACTTACTTCTCATGTGTAGTGCAGTAGAGATATCCATTTGCTGTGGAAACACCACTTTACAAACTGTACGATAGCACTAACTGGACTGCCAGCTATCCAGAACTCACCAAGGTAAAACATTCTTGACTGCCCCTCGAAGCAAATTTTCAATGCAGAAAAAATAGGTTGTCTAGAAAAATAGATATTTGGCATAGCCTAATCGGTTTTTCCTTCAGATGAAAAACTGACTCAGACTTAGTCTCTTCTCTGCTCTGTGCCTGTGTGAAAAGGAAGTATTTTCAGCAGAAATTATCTTGCCATATTTACTGACACCAAGGAAGATAACACTCCGTTCATTTGCAAAATGTCCCTCAACCCCACCTGTATATCAAGAATACAAAAGGAAAGATGAAGAGGAATGCAGGCAGAATATCCCAGTGCTTCAGGGAAATCAATTTCCCCTTGTGGGAAGGTATGTTAGGATTCCTCTCACTGTAGCTCTGTCACTTACTCGTGATTTTGAAGTTGTGTCCTTGGAGAACGAGACTGTTTCCTGCCTTGTAAAAATGATGATGCTTGTGTTCCCGAGAGATGCTACAAAGAAAAGATGCAGAGAGATTAACAAGAAAAAACAATGACCTGTAAGGCAGGAAAACCTGGCAGTGTGATTCTTTCCTTTCCCTCCTTTCTTTATTGGAAAAAGTACTCTCAAGGCAGACTATTGACTTCATGCATAACAACATAAATTGTTTTATTCGAGGAAGACATTAAGCTGTCTAGGCCAGTGCTCTGTCACCAATAGCGATGTTCCAAGAAGATTAAAAAAAAAACCCACCAAACAAAAAACCCACCCAAACAACAAAAAAGCTTTAGTGGAAGACTAAGAATATTACGGAATAATATTAAGAACTTTCTATCCTCAGATATTTATGGGTTAGCATTATTTCCTGAAGTACATGAGCTTATACTGTTCCTAAAAACATGTAATGTAATGTAACTTTTGATATTTTCATTATCCACCGACATCTCTAATCTTGTTCTTTCCTGAATTCAATGAGAATGTAGTTATTTCTAATTAAGCGACAATGCTTTGTAAGGAGGAGAACATCTTGAAAAATTCCAGCAGGATCTTTTTCTTTCAAGGATGGGATGGGACCTCTTTAAAGGAAAGAGTAGGAGATAATCAACATAGGACATTTTAAATGTTAAAAATGCTGAATTGTGAATCTGTAATTTTAAAATATAGGAAAGATACATTTTTGGAGCAAGGAACCAGGCCAGGGAGCTTCAGGGTCCCATATGCACAGGCGATCTTGTCAGATATGTTTTGATAGCTCTGTTAATGCTATTGGCCTTTATTTTGGGAACAAGGCACTCCTTACCAAGACAGTAAAGCATTGGATACCTGTTAGACTGTTCTTTGAATGCTCCACTGAGGCCACATTTGCCCTCCAAACAGATAGTGACCCTGCAAGTGTGGGGGCCAGCATGTATAACATATATCATGGCTCACTCTGTTATTATGTAGTTTGGTATACCACACAGGTAATTGTGTTTGCAAGCTATCTGAAGAGGTGAAGGGTACATATGGAAGGTGGGATAGTCAACAATATTCATACTTTTGCAGTCTTTCCTGAAAGATTGTATAAACATAGTCATTGCATCTTACCCTTTATACAACTGTAACTTCCAGACACAAACTTTAAAGGTATAAGTGTGTGTGTAATTCTATTTAATATTCTCAAAAATATTAATGGAGAAACTTTTTTTTCTCTGCAAGTGCAAGTAATTTTCATTATTTAGAGTATGAATGAAAAGGTAAACCAAATACCATCTAAAGCACGTTGTGGTTTTATTCAAATGCATGTTTGTAAATACTTCTTGCAAAGGGTTTCTTTACTCTGTATTTGCTCTACATTAGTCCTTGAAAAAAAAATCTCGTGTGGTCAATGAAGACATCCAGTTGAAAATTGATCTGCTGAAGTACTTCTCTCAGAGTGAAATTTGCTTGCATGACATGCTGCTTTAAACTTTTTTCTTAAAATCATACAAATGCCATATGTAATCTGTTCATACAACTCTCTACTATCTTCCATGCTCTTGTTTCAACTGCCTAGTTCCTTTTCACTGTCCATTTTTATGTTCATGGTTTTTTTGCATGCTGCTGGTTGAACTTCTGGTATCAGCTGTTTATTCATGTGCTTTTACCTCTTGTTTGCTCAACCGACTATGTAATATGTATTGAAAAATATAATTTGTCAGTATTTTCCAGCACAGATTCTTTTCCAGTGCTGACAGTACACTAAAGGATGTGTGTAAGGAACAGCTCTGCTGAGACATTTAATGTCCTGTCTGGTTACAGTTATGTCACATCCCCCAACCCCACCCCCAGCAATCACTCACAGAAGTTTTAGTCTTCTTTAGCAGTCGTTCTTTGATGCTTCTGGAATGCAAAGGATTCATTTCTAGTCCACACAAGATATATTGCAGCGTATATAGATGTACGGAAATCGGAGCTTAGCTGTTTTTCGGGACTGCCAAAGTTTCACTGTAAACACAACTTCAAACAGAGCTGCTTTCTCTAGACTTAAGTTTGTCCTGAAATTTGCAGGTTGTTTTCATTGTGAATATGCTTGTGGGAAAAGTCTGTTATACTGTAGATAATTTTCACCGTTGCCCAGAAATCATTGCTGTATAGCTAGGTACAAGTAGACTGTTTGGGCAACACAGGCTGTTCTTTCTGGATTGTATTTGAATATGTTGGCACTGGATTCGAGCCCAGAAGGTAAACTTGATGGTTGGTCTTATAAAGGCCTGTTCCTGCTTTTGCTGAGGTTTCAACTGTGTAACTGTAGTAGTCTATAAACTATTGAAACTTCTAGCAGTTCCAAGCACCTGGATTCCTGTCTTTGCTATACTGAGAATTCTTCCCTGTGTTGAAAGAGCAGCATTCTTCAAAAGCCTGGGCTGCCATCTTGTTAGCCTGAAGCAGCCCCGTGTTTGTGAAAGTCCTGCCTCTGTCACTCAGCACCATGAATCTTTCCTCAGGACACCCTTCTCTCACCTGAATATCTCTCTTATTTGGCATGCTGTGTTTTTCGTTGGGACTCTGGTCAAAACAGTTCTTTCAACAGCTTGAATTCTTTGACTCTTTATACAAAGAGTAAACATGGACAGCAGGTTTCCATCTTGGCTGAAGATAGATTTGAATTGGTATGCACAATACACCTGAATTCCAGGGAGCTCAGAATCTATTTCTGATTCATTAACAGCCATCATTAATCTTGATAGAACCTCTAATGGGCATAGTAATATTTGCATTTTGTCCAATCCTATTACTGAGATAACTGCCAACAGTCAGGCAGTACTGTGTTATCCTAGAATTACCAGATAAATCTTCCCCATGTGCTAATGCCTAAGTAGCTGGAGTTTTAACAGAACAGTTAATGTGACAAGTCTTATGATGTTAATTGGGGCAGAAAATGAAATATTTCTACTTGGTAGAAAAGAACAAATATCCCAACTTAAGATGCAGACAAATTTCTGGCTTGACAGCAACTTAAAAAGAAATCATATGGCCATCTTTACTGTGCTGTGTGTCTAAGCTTGCACTATGCAAGTTGTCAAAACTGTTTTTCTCAGCATAGTATTTAAAGAGGGGAAATAATTACAAAGAATGAATTTACCTCACACAGTATTAATTTATCTGAGCAGCTTACACATACATTGGATGATCTGTAGTTCTACTAGAAAGAATCTGTGGATCTAAAAATTATCCTTCTTGCACAACCATGGATTTGAATTCCTTGCCCAAATATGCATGTGAATGTTAGTACATAAAGTGCACTCATGTAGTATGTAATTTTCTGTTGATGAGCACTGACCACTTCACAGTAGAACTCTATATATAGCACTTTCTTTTTATATATGTGTACATTTGTAAAGTTTATTTTTAACTATTAATTCTTTTAAATGCAACAGGAAAACATTTTGCTTTTAAGCTAAGTAATCTTCAGAAGAACTGGAGGTGCTGATAGAGTAATTGTGTTTATTCTTCCAGTTTCACAATTTCTGTCTGATAAACATTGTTTTGCATTATTTGGCTCCACGTTTCCCCTTCTCATCTGATGTTTTACAAATATTTTTCTAATTGCTTGAGACAGTGTGGTCCAATAAAATTACATCGACTTTCTGCTGAACTTGTTTGTCTGATCCACTGCCAAAAGTTGTAGGCAGCTAGGCAGCACACTTGGTCTCACTTTCTTTCACTCCCGCTCCTCTCAGGCAATGCTTTCAGACAGCCCTCTACCCTTCAAAGAACACGCATGTGAAGACTTAGGGTTGTGAAGCATGCATTTTACATTTCTAAGCCATTCAAATGCTTCAGCAAGGTGCTGCATCCTAGCAGATTTTTAAGACAACTGAATGTGTTTCTGTCTGTAGATTGTTATGTGATTAAGTTAATACAGGTAAGTCATACATTATATTTTAAAGCAAAAGTACTTGTGTTGGCTGTGGGCCCATTCGCATTTCAGCATAACAGCTGCTCTCAGCCTTAAAGCAGTATTTCTTCGTCTGATAAAGGACAAATTACAGCTAGAAGTGTCCAGAAAGGGAGGTACTGTGTTGCCTTATCACCCTGAGAGACCACATAAAGCAGGTACAAGGGGATATAACAGCTGACATACATAGCTGTAAAGTAGTCTATATTTCTACAGTGACAGGGTTATTCAGAGGAGAATTGAGATCCTGTGGTTCTGAGTGTCTGAAAGAGCTAACAGAACAATGAACTATTATTCTTGAGTCTTGATAACGGAGTGCCTTATAATGAGGGATGAATTGTAACTAGCTGTGGACTGAACACAGGCCCTTCCCTTTCATTGTCATGAACACGTCGACATTTATGATCAGTTTGCCAGACACTTTCTTCGTGATATTGCAGCTTTTCTATTTTTTTGCCCTCATATAATGAGATGATTTTGTTATTTCTTTCCTTACAGTACTTGGGTTTGTTCATTTTTCTTTTGGGACGACTGCATGTACATCGTGCACCTCATTTCATGTGCATTTTTGAACATTTGCTTACTGTGTGCCACATTTTGTGTGACAGAACATGATCAGGTCCAAGATCTCCCAAAATAATTGGTTGCTTGATATCTGGAAGCATTTTAAAAAGCACCTCGAGGGGAAAAAAACAAAGCAAATAGTGCTGGTTTGCCACAGTGGAACAGATATGGTATGTGATCAGTTAGCTGCAGCCCACAGATAAACACAGACAGGCAAGCTAGCAAGCATAAACAGAAACCACATTGTTGTCCCACTCAGACTTCTGGCCTCATATATGCTAAGTGATTTCTAGAGTCTGAAAAGCAAAACAAGAATTTCCAAGTACGGATAGCTGAATCTGACACTATTTGATATTGGGCATCTACAATTCTTTTTAACCTTCAGCATCAGTCATTTTTTAGTCGCCTTTCTCTTCAGTTGGTTAATAAAGACATGGGTTGTGTAATAGATGGTATTTATCAATGCAACCTCATTCAATTTTTTGTAAGAGCTACATAAAGCATAAATATTATATCTCTGGCTTGGGCAAATTACTTGACATCCTTAGTAACATAAGAATACCTAATAGTAATTTCAGAGAAAGTTTGCTGAAGCCCCCAGATGTCAGGGGCTATGGAAGTGTAAAGTATTATTACAGATGTTTCTCATAATAATAATACATCTGATAGCAGGGCAGAAAAAGGAATTAAGGGCCAAGTACTGCAGTCATTAACTGAGCTGAACTCCCACTAAGGTCTATATGAGTTTTGTTCAAATAAGGATTACAGAATTCAAATGTAAGCAATTCTTTCCAATATGGAATGATTTATACTGCTTTTCCAGCCTTGTCTTTCTAGAATCTTGAAAACAGAGTGAGAGTATATTGACTCTGTACACAGAAAGAAAGCTTGCCAGCATAAGGCTTGGTAGCATGAGAAAAGTTTGACTCAGTCATAGATGTACAAAATCAAGCAGACTTATGTCTGCAAAGCAATCAGAAGCGTGCCTGAAGCAGAGAGAGACATATCACAGCTAGCTTTAATTCAGCTGGCGTTAGTACTACGGTCTCATGGGGTTATACAGCCTGTGTTGAAATTTTTGCCACTACATTTACAGTGGTATTGGCAAGATCAGGGCGAGCTCAGGAGTGCCTAAACGTACCATGGTCACACCTCTGGCTGCAACGTAGACACGTCTTTGGTTAAAGGCACACAAAAGAACCAATGGATAAGGAAGCTGCTGTTCGATTTTGTAAAGGTATTTTCAGCAAGAGCTTTGCCTTTGTAGATTGAAAGCTCCAGGGTTTTTTTTTTAAAGCTGTTTATAAAATAAGGAGCTTTAAATAGCCCACCTACTTGTGGGAAAACACCACAAACATAACTGCTTTGTTGCAAAGTCCAATTACAGTAACAGTACTGAACACATTTAGATGCATTTTGGTTTTACAGTATGGACAGCATTGAACTTGTTCAAATGAAGTTCCTCAACACTATGAAATTCTGATAAAATTCAGATGTTTAGAATGAGGCGGAAACCTTGTTAAAATATGTTTAGGTGTATGTATACATTGTAGAACTTGTAGGTGTACCATCTTCTTTATTGTGCAATCAAATCCTGCAAGAATACTAGGTTTTCTTGATGCGAGTAGTGGGTTGCAGTGCCTGCAGTGTCTTCTGAACAGTCTTCTGAAACACTGTTGCACAAGATGATAGGTGAAAGATTATTTGTTGGCAACACTGAACTTTTTGAAAGCCTCCATACTGCTCCACATCTGTGTCTGTGACACAAAATTGTAGTTGTTTAGCACTGGTATATCTGTCATACACATGGAGAACGAAAAGAGGACTGGCATAAACAAAATGTCATATGCATTCAAATTTGGATTCTGATAAAATAATCAATCTGACATCATCACAGAAATGGAATGCCAAAAAATATTAATCTGCCAGCTCATGAAGGCCAAGCCTCAAATTTCTGTGGTTTGCTTCATTTAAGCCCTAAGAAAGTTAAACACATTTATTAAACTTCTCAGATCCAGGCCCTGTTCGTACTTCTTCACAAAGTGCTAGAAGCTCAAATCATCATGTTACTTTCTGTCCTTTCATAGCTCCAGTTCAGGTATCCTGGGCAGGATTCACCTTGGTTAACTAGACGTTATCAGTATAGCACCAATATAAGAACTAGTCACTAAATTCCCTTTGAAATCAGTGGGGGGGGGAAGAGAAGAAAAAGGCATTTCTTGAGTGTGACTCATCTGACCTCTGTAACCTTGGAATGAGATGTCTCATGCCTTAATAGTACGGTTTCTTCTGCACAGGCTGTAAGGGGATTCTTGAGAACTGTCTCAGATGTAACAGTCTAAATCCCACTCATTTACTGGCTGTCTTTCAATGCTGTCATGTTCAGCAGCCCAACAGATTTATTAATTTATGATTTATTAATTAAGTACATTGAGGTTCTTGTCTGATCAACTATAAGGCATTTTTTTTCCTTATATTAGGATTTGCAGTGTTACTTTTCATGAAGTAACACACTCAAAAGCAACTTTAGAAAACACTTGGAAATTCACTGGAATGGTGGTGCAAGTTGCAGGATTCTTAGTGATCAAAACTTTGAAATATTTTGAAGTAAGCAAGTCTCAATACCCCATAATGTTATGATATACGGTAGATGACAAAGACAATGAGATATACTTGGTTGGTTTGTGAGGAGTGCTGAAAGAAGCTGTAGTTAGTTCAGGAACAGCAAGATCACCCAGAATTCACAATTTGAGCAGAATTTGCCGTGTTTGGATTACGTTATGGTTTTTGCTATATTAACTCAACAGCGTAAATGTAAAATGTGAAGCTGGAAGAATAGCGATGGCAGTGATGTTTGATAACATCTTGTGAAAAGGAAGTGGCAGTAAGAAAGATTTGATATTGGAAAGCAGAAGTAGCTCTCTTTAGTGAAGAAACATCTGGAAAAATTGAGCTACTTTCAAGAGAACTGCTGGCAACCCTAAAGAAAACACCAGTCATACTAAGGTATAATAGGAAACTCACTGGAAATTTTGGGTTCTTAAGTTCCAGCAGCTGAAGAATCACTTACAATTCACCAGGCAGCTATATGGAGTCAAGAACGAAGACTTTAAATTGCAGATCTTGAGTGATCTAACATAATTGTAACGTATTTTGATTTTAGTCACTTTCAGGTTATTTTCGTGTTTCAAATGCTCATACTGAAACTAACTTGTGTCTTATAGAAAAAGTATAACTGGAAAATGCAAGCATCCTTTCTCTGATTGTACAGAGCCCCCATTGGTGGCTTTAGGATATTTACCGACACAAATGCCAGGCAAATTAAATTATTGCCTGTGCATTTAGCATAAATGTAAAATGTGAAGTGTCAGCAAAATCTAGTTCTAAATATGATCTTCATGGTTTTATAAAGACCCCTAACCAGCCTGTGCAGTAGACTTTTTTAACCAAAATCTTTTACCATGATGTTGGTGAAGGTGGAAAAAAAATGTTATGCTTGGCCATTAAAAATTATCTATGTAAGTTTTCGTAACAGCGTTAGTAGATATTAAAGACGCTGGTGATTTACTGGTTGCAGATGGCCTCTTGAGTCATTAGTAAGCCGTAAGAAATATCCCTTTTATTTTTCAGTCATGGTTTGGTGACTCACCATTTCATGCTGTCCACTTTATGATGCTTCCCTTATAAACACCAGCCTCCTCTTTGTTCAGGCAGGCGTAGAGGAGTGCTCTGTTATGCACTGCTGTTACTTAGCTGCCACACACTCAAGTCTTGAATGAAGATGGTGGCCTGTGTATAGAAATCTGGATGACAGTCATTTACAATCACTAAAAGGAAGAAAGAAATAATCCTTTGTCAAAAGAATTGATTTCTAGTTTAAAAAGCATAATACATTGATATTATTTAGAATTCTGTACATGATATCTGTAAAGTAGGTAGTTTAGCTGGGTACTAAGGTCTCTTAAGTGAGAGAAGTGTCCTCAGAATTCTTACCAATATCTAAGAAGTGAATTTTGACTAGAATTACGATTTTCTAATGTAAAATTGGATTTCGAGTAAAATACAAAGTTTCTCTTTTTGAAGGTTGTGTTTCAGTTTCTGATATTTTACCAATACATACATAATTTCAGAAGACCTCACTTAGATATTCTAAAGTCTTCTGTGAGACTTTTTTTCCCCCTAAAAAAGTCATATTTATAACCTGGATAATTATTTTGCCTGTTTGTGAATGTCTGTAGACGTTACATCTCTTACTTTTAGACTTACTAATACAGAACTTTGGGTAACTGTGTCATCCCGGATTGCTCATATTTTGTTTCACACTGTAAATAACCTTTATTACAAGAACCTCCCATGCTTGGAGGATTTTCTGCACATCAGGAGGGGTTCTTGAGGTGTATGTTCTCAGACCAGATTTCACTGAGTCATTGGAAAGTTTTGTAAGCATTTTCCTAGCATTTTAAGATCATACATTTAAACTATTTAATCAAATGAAGTCCTTTTTCTTCTTTTGCTGCCTGGCAAAGGAAGGGACCACCTCTCAGTAAGTTGTAACAGTTTTTTATATTTGGTGCAATGAAATTAAGATCAGGTTCCAAACAAGACTCAACAGAAATAAAACTCTGATCATTATGTACAGAGAAGTCTGTGTTTGTACTTTGACTAGAAATCAGACTGAAGCTTTGAGTCTTCTTCATTTGGCACTTATAGGTCTGCGTATAGCTGAAGCTAAATAACAAAAAGATAGTATTTTTATTAAATTTTTGTGTTTTATTGTACCTCTGTGGCTCACAGCACTCAGAATTTTGTTGCATTTCCGAATGCTATTGATACTGGAAAACCAGGGCTTCTTACATCCATTTAATCCTTGACTTCTGAATGAACTGTGATAAAGTAGTTTCTTTCATCTATCTAGAGATATTTCAGAAGCCAATCTTTTTTTCAGCACTACAGTTATTGGCTTTATCTAATGAATCTAATGCACACACTGCTGAAAATAATTATAGTGTTCAGTTGAGAACTGCTAGAGTTATCAATAGTTTCCATTTTTTGATGAAAATGGAATTAATCAGCTTTTTCTTTAATATAATTAAAGAATATGTAGTTTCTAATGAAAAAAAAACCCAGCCAGAAAAAAAAAGAGCCAAGAATTCAGAACACAATCCATCAGGCCCACAGGAGAGGTTTGTTTTTTCTGAACTTGGAAGAAATGGACCTATGAAAACAAATCAATTTACTTTCAATCCAAATGATCAGCTGAAGGGATTCTTCAGCTAAAGACCAGAAACAGATGTTGATGCCTTTTCTCAATGATTACAAATCAGTCAGTTCAATTTCCAGTTTTCTCCCTTTATGATGAAACCTGAAGTTCTCATCCAGATCAGACAAAGGAAAGCCTTGAATTAATTTGACACCCCTTTGACTTTGGGTTTTGTCCTTTCTGAAGATACTGCAGGACTTACTAGGCATCTTTGTTATATGGCATGAACTTACAGTATTTCCAGTAAATGCTCTCATTAGGAAGTATTTCCTTCCTCTGTAAAAAGAACCTTTCTCCACAGAGATTTGAGAATTGCATTCCATGGAGGGTAACACAGTCTCCAGAACAAAGGTGGCTTATGGATCACCATAATCTGTATGGCATGTAATATATTACTTGGTTTGTCAATGGAAGAGTTTAAATTCTAGACTGCAAACCTCAGTCTGTACTAGTGTGTTAATGCACTGGCTTTTCACCTTTTAAAAAGTTGGTTAAAACTTATTTCACTGAAAAGTGAAAATGAGTTTAGCGGCCTGGAATGACTCTGTTTTCTCTATTACATCCTGTAGCACAGTTAGCACAACTGGCAAGCATCACTGAGGAAAAAAACAGAGACTAGAGCAACTTCTTCTTTTCAAAAGAAATGCCAAAACCCAGTCCTCAGTATTGAAGAGTAAACAACAAAGGGCAAGGAAGGGATACTTGATGCAATTTCAACCGTATGAAGCACCGAAGTTTTACTAGTGTCCCATTGCACTCAGTGCTTTGTCTCAATCCCCACTTCTACAAGTCTATAGTCCTTGTTATGGAATGCAGACTCCAAATAATAAAATGATCACTGCTCTTCAAAACTTCAGCACAATTCTGGTTCTCGATGTTTTAGATAGGAAGAGGCGTTTTATTTTAAACATCTGTAGGGTAAAAAGATATTTATTAAGTCTTTCATTTGTTTTAATAATGAAGCTTTAGTGTAATGTGTTTCCAGTGGGTGTTTTTAAAGCATTGGTGGCCAAAACAAATTTTAAGAAAGAAACTTTTACCCCTAAGAGATACCAGAAACCCATTAAATTCATAGGAAATACTGGCATTTTATTCAGCGATGTGAGATTCTACCCTGCATGTCCAAAAGACTGAGATTGCTGTTTTGTTCCATGTCTTGAAAATGTATAGAAAACCTAGATAACTTCCAGGGACAAATTTACTGCAGGGGAGAGTACAGCAGGCTTTGCCATTGCTAGGTGTGGTACAAGCTCCTATACTGTACGGTGAGCTCTTGGCAAGGTGTCTGTACAGCTCTACCGGTCAGACTGAGATTGCACACAGGTTGCAGACAGCAGCTATTGATTACACATACGTATGCCTTACTGTGTTTAGACATCCTCAGTACCAATAAGTAGTCTCAAGGACTAGATTCTCAGCTAGAGTGCGTTTTGTTTGCTTTAGTTGGACAGTCTGTACAAATTGAAATCTTAGCCCCCTAATATTCCTGTTGATTCACATGTATTTCTTGTGTTTCTAATCCTACAAAGAGTAGCAGTGGAACAATACAAAAGTATTTCTGTTAAAATAGTCATGCTGGAATGTTGGAAAGAGATGCAGATTTTTACAACTGCATGAAAATCTACCAAATTCTAGAATTTCTGTTATGAAATGTTTGTACCGTGAAATACATAGAAAGAAGAATACATTTTCATGTGTAGATGACTAAATACTCTGAAAAAGCAGGAAGGTATATTTGCAAACTCTTCCTCTGAGGCACAAAGTAGGGTAATTTTCAAAGATTCAACAGAATTTCAACAGAACCACCCTAGACCCAGTCCAGTACTCAATGGGCTCTGTCACCTCTTAAGAGCAAGTTATTGTAGTGAACAGCATCTTTGTGTTAACAGGATGCTGCACAGATCTTTATTGCATCAAAGATGTGCAAAAGTTACTGTAGTCTGGGCAGAAATATTTTAACTCACTCTACTTTTGAGTCTGTGGGTGGGCCCTTGGGGATCCACAATTATTTTTGGGTTTTGGACACATTTCTACAGTAGACATACCTGTTTTTCCTTTTTTATTTTGGTCAAAGAACAGTACACTATCTGTAGCAACTTGTAAGCACTTTAGAATAGTCTTGAAATGGCAAATTATGAGATGTTTTTTTCAAAGTTTTTCAGGGATAAAAAAATTTTGGCCAAGTGAATTTTTTTAAAGGCTTCAAACAACTTTTTAATACTGGCATGCTTCAGTTTTTTGTTTTGTCTTTTTACTAGGAACATGCTTACTATTTTAATATATTTGGAAGTAAAATAATCATCTTTCAGCACCATTGGTTTTGTCTTCCTCTCTGGTCAGTGTTCTAAGTTCAGTGGCTTTATTGTCACTCTTAAAGTCTTAATTGCTGCAGATTTCATCTGAAAAAAATGCATTGTGTAGTGTATCATTGTATTTTGAGGAGTTCTGGGATGCTGTATTCTCAGCAAATCAAATGTAGATGAATATGTACGTACAGTATTGATATATAAATGAAGGAGGAAGGCAACAATGAAAATCTAGAAACATTCTACGTAAATGAACAGAAGTCTCCTAAGGCTTTGATTCTTGGAGAAATGCTCTGGAGAAAGCAAAGTAAACCAAACAGCTCTCTGTACAATTGGGTTTCTCTGGAGTAAGTAGTAAATGATAGACAGGCAGCTTGTAACTCCATCCCCTGAGCCCAAGAGGTATACAGAGAGCTCTGACAGGGCTGTTTTGTCCGGTACGCTACAATACAGCCTAGGCAGTGAATGAAAAAATTCAACTCTGAAAGAGGAAAATAAGGAAAAGCAATGTTACTTCCCAGCACTCATCTGCAAATAGATCTTCCCCAGGTCCCGCCCCAGGAGCATCTCCAGAGGAGTTGAACAATATGAACAATTATCTCTTCAAAATCCACCAGCTGAGGAATATAAATATATGCACACATTAGTGAAAAATGTGGGAAGTATGTTCAAATAAGCACATCTTTGCTAGCATTACTTCTCTTCTGGAAGTCGAAAGGGCTGTATAGTGCCGGCACAGGAAGGTGGGGTTCTGGGTAGCTTCAAAGTAATGCAATCATTTATCACGCTATAAACTAACTGTCATGTTCTGAAACTTATTCTCCAGTGCAATAACAGGTAGAAGTGATAAAAAAATTGCATTTTTAATTTTATGAATAGAAGGTGAATTATTTGCAGAAGTCATCTTTCCATTGTTTATTCAGAAAAAAAAAAAAATTAAAAGTAAATCAAAGGACATCTTTTTGGTAAGTATATTTACCCTTTCCTCTTTTGCAATCATGATCAGTTCTTAACATTTTTGGGCTAAGCTTTTTTTTGTTAGGATTTAAATGGAAATATATTTCATATAAGAATTCTGGCTTCCTTTCTGATTAATGAGTACCACACAGTTTCAGAAAGTGTCAGTAATAGAGTCCACAAAGATACTAGTTTTATGTTTTCTCACAGACAGTGTAGTGTGAGCCAGAAAATGAAATACTGCATGTCACGCCACTTGATGGGTTTTAATTCTGTTATGGAGCTGTGTTTAAATTCACTTTGGCAGATCTATTGCTCACACTGTCATAAAATAATCTGTTTTTTATGCTGTCTTTGTGTGAACTAAAAAAAAAGTTATGTTTGAATCTGTGTGTACACTACCTCCACATTAATTCACTGTCTCTAGGATAGTGACCTGCCTTTCAGTCTTTTCTAGAAGGCTAAACTCCCATCACTATATAAAATGTGAGATGTTTTTAGCAAAAGAGGAGATTTCGGTTCTTTTCTGGAGGCATCCAAAGTCCTCCTACTAAAAGGAAAGACTACAATAAGTCCTTGAAAGATGCTTGCTCTGTGTCATCTGATTTTGCAACGGCCTTCTCAAATGAGGAGCTGACATTTTCATGCTGATAGGAAGGAATGAGGGGGAGAGAGAGAAAACTTAAACACTGATGGTATTTCCTAGGAAGCAATTTTAATGCTGTCTATCAGAGGGATGTCCAAGCTGTTGCTGTAGAGCTGCATGCACTTACCAAGCAGTTCAAGCACACCTTCCATGCCAGACCGTGCCAACTGATCAGCAAGAGCTGGGTAATCATGGGATGCTGGTTATTGACTTCCCTGGCTATGGGAGGAAGCAAAGCAGCAGCAGCCAGCAGGGCCAGCACTGCCAGGTTGTCCTGGGGCCGTGCTCCGTGGCCAGCTGAGTCCCTGCGGTCGGCAGGGCCGTCTCTGGGAAGCCGTTGTCGTCTTCTGGCTGTGAAATATTTTGTGAGTTCCTTCTCTAATCTTGGAGGTATGCGTCTTTTAGCTCTTGAAATGTGAAAAAATGGGTTGTAGATTGAGGATGTTCCTTGTAAATTTTAAAGGAAATTTTCCTGTAACATCAGGAGCGCTCCTCCTTCAACCCCCACTCACTGGCTACCATTTGTGGCTCTCATTTATGTACCTTAGCAGTACATGGGTTTTGACTTGCCTGTTAACATCCTTGCTCATTATTGGTTTCCTTCCTTTCTACTCTGTTTTAGCCCCATGTTTTCTATACTTACGTTTGAGGGAAGGATAGGGAATGGTTAGTTCCCTTATTTTTCTGCATGAGAAAGGAAGCTTCCACTGTACCTTTTAATGTTTTTTTACCTTTTTCTTTCTCTTTTTTGCTGAATTTCTTTCTTTCTTTGCCATGCATCTCCACATCCACTCTTCCCATATTTTTTCTTGAGTGCTCAGCTGCTCCTTCCTGGGCGCGTTGGACAGTGCATAGGGCTGTTTACGTTACTGCTTGGGTTTTATTTCCTGTGCAGCCTCTCGTCTTTTCACTACAAAAAATCCATTGGGGCAGAGAGTATCTTTTCTATCCCTGCCTTCAGTAGTTTCTATTCTATTGTAAGTTGTGAGAGAAAACTCAAAAAAACCTGCTTCCACCTATCTGAAATTAGGATGGATGAAGGATCCAGAAAATGGCAGATGTAGCAGAACAAAGAGTAGAAAAGATGAGTAACTTGGCCACAGTCACACAGCAAAGTGCTGACAGAGAGAGGAACAGAAACCAAGAGTCTGGGTTCTCAAGCCTGTGTTCAAAACAGTAAACCATGCAATTTTTCCACAGTGTTGTCTAGAAATTTCAAAGACTGAATGACATGCTGTTGTAAAATTGATAATAGAAAACTACTATCAGGGAAACACTATTTATAAATGAGAGGGTGGGAAGGCGCACTCTATGCTGAATGCCATAAACAATGAGCGCCAGGGGACTAAGGGAAATATTTTGGTGTTTGTGTGCTGTGGTAAGTTTTACTTAAGTGCAGACATTGTTAATAAACATGGATTTATATGTTTTCTTTGATCAGTGAACTCTGATAGATTTTAAACATCCTGCATACCTCATTTCTGTGTGTCCAAAAGGAGAGGAAGAAAGACTCAGGAGCACATTCTTAAATCTGTTGCAGTCCCATTTTCGTACAATTTTATGCTAGTATTACAAATAGAGAGATTTTTCTAATACAATATGGAACTGCATTTTTGAACAAAGGGCACCTAAGTTGCACCAATTAAAAATGTGTCTAAGGACACTATCTTACATTTTACTTTGTCCAAATAGATAAATATACAGGTACAGAATAAACGTTTGGTTCTATAACCTGATGCAAAGCCTACTGAAAACAAGGGAGGGTAAAAATTTTCAACAAATTGATTGAGTTTTGGATCAGGTCCCAGAATAGGTGCAATATAAAAAAAAAAAAAAAATCCACTTAGAAGCTGTATTTGATATGTGCTAAAATCAAAGTGAATAACAAACAAGTTTGGTTTTTTTCCTACACTAAGTCCTTCTCTTGCTCTATCCACAGAAACAAAAGAATGGGTATATTTTATTTTAATTAGTCCCTTAACTTTCTTTTGTATATATTTTTTATGACCCCAGACCAGTGGAAATTATATCCCAGGGATGTTGTTATTGTTTATTCTCTGACTCTCACTTACAGACTTTTATTCTTTTACTTAGTATGCTGCAAATTGTCTGCTCATCTGTGTCCTTCACTGCCTGTATTACTTCATGCTGTTTACATAGCAAAACAAACTATATAACATCCCAGGGGCCCAATGCTGTTGCCACAGAATACTGGTGAGTCTAATTGACAACAGGATGTCCCTGTGCTTTATGATAGGAGAACCAAGCCCTCATCACAGCCAGCCAAAATGGAGCAATAAAACTCAGACTTCATATTCTCACTCCTTGGTCCTTGAGAGGCAGGAATCCCTGGCTAGCAATCTCTCATATTACCTTTATCATGATTTCTAACATATAAGAATGAAAATTAGTATCAACATTTTAACTGGTTCATTGAAGCCATTAATCCCATTGAAACTACTTTCAACAAGTTTAAGGCAGTTACTTGTTAATTTCTAAGGCTTAATGTGAGGGTGTCACCTTATTTTAGAACACTCCATGCTGTGAGTGATTCAAAAGTGCCTTGACTGAAATCCTTGCTTATGTTTAGTGTTTAAAGCAGTTTACAGCTGGATCATTTTCTACTGTTTTGCCATTCCCCCTCTCCTCTGTAGAAGGCGGAGGAGTCTTGTTTGCTACTCTATTATTAATGAAGGAAACAGAGGATAATGCAACACTAACTGAGCAAACAAAAAGCAATTTAGCTCTTTCCTTGAAGTTCTATTTAAAGAAAAACTTTTCTTTTTATAGGAAGAGAGATCCTCAGGGGCAGAATCTGAAGAGAACTTCTAGGTTAAGCCTGTGGCTACTACTTAGCCACAAAAAGGAGGTGGTTGTGAATAGTAGTAATGGGACAACTGGCTTTCTGGGTTTAGTCACTTCTCAAAGCTGCAGAGGAAGAATCATTTTATTCCCACATGAACAGGAAGGAGTAAGGACAAGAGTGGGTGCATAAACATTCAGTAGATATCCAACTACAGCAACCATCCAGGAAAATCTGCATTAGTCATTTGGAGGGAATCTACACCATCTCTCATGGACCTTTAGAAGAAGGCAGAGTCACAGCCTGACAGATAATCCTACCTAACTGCACCACTGCTGTTTCATTCCCTCCAGTCCTTCCTTTCCTAAGTTTCTGTCCCCTCCCACCCATAAATTTACTCCTCTGCCCAAGAACACTGCAAAGTTGGGAGATGTGAGATCTGTCTCCAAGAGGGAGGTCAATAATATGTAAAAAAAGTGACCTACTAAACCCTTTTCTAGCCTGACCATAACAATTCAGGCAGTTCAGCATGCTGTACACCACGTACACGGAGAATAGTGCCACATGGAAATACCACTGACTCAACTGTGATGGATTGCTCTCACATGCACTCTGACATTTACATGGAAGAAACCTCCCTTCAACATTCACAGCTTGTTTCTTTGAAATGAAACAGTGAATCCCATGAAAACTGACTGTTTTCTCCAACAAATTTGCTATTCACATGTAGGAGATGCAACAGAATAATTTCATGTAATAACCTCAAAATAGCAATATTAATATTGACCTTTTAGTTTAGTTGCTGTCGTATTCCATATAAAAAAAAAGAAAAGGATAAGATAGTGATGATAGTGGAGCACTGAATGGGCTCAGTATAAAATACTACTTTTCTCTTCCCCAGTAAGAACCTTCCATGAAAGTCAAGCATTTCATCTCATCCTCTCTTTGCAGCTTTGGAGGCCAAGCACGTGGTGTAATGATAGTGGTTTTGCTGTACGGATTGGCAGGACAGGCTGTGTAAGATAAATATTCCAAACCTACTTTTTGAGCACAGGAGCAAATTTACCAGGAGAGTATACATGTGTGTTACTGTTTATTGGCTAGTAGTATCACTGGGTGTAATGATTAACCAGATAGATCAACTGCCCATAAATTAGGGTGGTTTCATCAGATCGACACTAGAGTTCAACTTGTGTTTTTACCTTTTGGCAGCAGCATTGACAGAAACCTCTGCTTCCTCTCTCTGTCCTCCACCAGCCTGGCAAATGACACCCTAGTAGCATATATGAACAGTCAAGGCAGAGACTGAAGTAGTGAGAATTGCTTAATAGCCTGAAGAGCACAGCTGCTGAACGTGTAGCTAAATCCCATGCCTGGATGTTGTAGGTCCATGTTAGGGGCCTTGACAGTTGTGATGACAATTTTGGTATGAATTGTGTCATTGAAGATGTTTTGGATATGTAGTTCATCCACTTCTTGTGGAAAGAAAAAAAAGCATGTTGAAATTGTGTAACACTTCTCATCCTGCTTTTTGGCCATCACTTTCTTCTGAAGAGTATGAACTCTAGGGTCCATGAATGAGCAAGCCCATCTGTTTCATTCGCTGCTTAATACCCAGTCTAACTTAGTGAGCATTGTGTTGAGCAGCTGGCCATTAAACTGTACCAGTCTGCAGTAGTTTTGAGTGATGGTGTCATGTTCTCATGCCACATGCACGCTGACGTCTTTTTTTCTTTTTTTTTTTTCCAATTAGCTGTTCTCCTGTTAAGCTATGTCAGTGATGACAGAGCAGTGGGTCAGTGGTGGAAAGGAAGGAGTACAGATTGGGGAGTGGGGCTTTTTAAAAATGCTAGTCCCTTCTGCTCAGAGTAACAGAGTGTGTATATCAAGGTAATGGATCACTCAGTGACTGGCTAGAGAAACATTCCATTAGGTTATAACTGAATGGAGAAACTACTGCAATAATTTTATGTCTTCACAAAGTAAAAAATACAAGTGTACTCTTTATGCCCTTTTTACTTGGCCTGTTAAGAAAAGCAGTCTGTCAATCAAGAAAAAAGCTTCCAATTCTGCAGCCTGTTAGAATCATTTCATTAATAACATGTGTTTACTACTGGGAGAAGCAGACTCAGTGTGCTAAGATTTTGTTTGTCAGTCAGTCATTGGAACCCCACTGTTAATCGCATACAATGGTTTGTGGTTATGCCACAATTTAACCCAGGTTTAAAAATATAAACTAGAGCCTTGGTGGTCTGCTGAGAGCAGTGAGTGAAGCAAAGGTATTGGTTGAACCTGCCTTGTGGGCTGCTGGCTTGGAGTACTGTACGAGCTAATCGAATTTATTAACTTGAGTCATGACTTGAATACACTGGTGAGTGTGGGTGGGTGCACCCAGGTTAGACTACACTTTGGCTGCTTTCTGCGAGGAGGAAGAAAAGCAGCTCTTTGGCCTCCTTTCCACAAAGACAAATTGGAAACAGATATCAAATAGACTTTGGGATCTCTGGCAGTCTAATAAGAAAAAAGGTATTTTTTTGTTGTGGCTTTAATTTATTGATGTAGAGAACCACTTAGAAAAAATTGAAGGAGTTTCAAAACTCAATACTAATGGCGTTTGATGCATATGTGTCACTGTCTTATCAAATTGCCCTCTGCATGCCATTTTAATAGTAATATTAAAGGCAGAATCTCTGACTCCACAATAACAAGGGCTGAGTGTGATTGCCAGAAAAGGGAGAGGCATTTGGCTACTAAGATACTCTCTCACTGGAGAGGCGGTTGTGTATCTTTATATGAATCTTGATCTTCTGACAGAGATAGAAAGAGACAAAGCAACTAAACCATCTTAATTATAGCTAGAATATGGGAAGCTAAAATTCCTGTTTACCGCAGCACTATAGAAAGTATCATTCATAACTGCAAGATTGTAATAATCTGAGGAGAATATATTCATTTCCAGAGAGAATTATATCCATTTCTTCACGTTACTTTACAGTCCAAGACATTTTGTAGGAACCTCTTCCAGATTTAGAGCAATGTAAGTGGTATTTTTAAATGGCAGCTTTAGGATAAAGTAAATTCCATGCATTCTTATTCAGATAAAATGGCATTAGGCTTGTTTCTTTTATTCTATATAAAGATTTCCTAGTTTCATTTATCCTAATCACTGAAATTATAACTGGCCAAATTGCTGTAGTTTTGAAATGCCTGAATAGATTCATTCATGAAGGCAGTGAAGAATTTATGATTGTTTAAAATTTATGTGGGTTTATTTTTTCATGTTTCTGATATTTAGGTTATTAATATGCATCAGAACCTCACTGTTAGGTTTTCTTACTAAGAAATTAAATAAGTTGAACTTTGTTGAAGATACTTGTACTAATGAAAGCATTAATCTTGAAAATTTTTGTATGATCAGGGCAAGGTTAGATTTAACTCAGCTAACAGTGAGCTGAGACCATCTTTTGCTCATCATGTCATATTCCACAGAGAATCCTTCCTCTTTGCCCTCCCGCCCCATCTCTACCTCTCACAACGTACTCCGCAGCATACTTTTTTCTGGTTTTATGGGGGCTAGAGGGGAGCTTTGGAACTGCACAGCATCTGGGACTGCTTAAACTGTGGCAAGGAAGCAGAAGACAAGTGCTAATAAGAGGTGAAGAGGTGAAGACTGAAACATCCTTACACCCAACCATAAATCTGCACCTACTATAGCTATTAAAGTCAGTGGGAATATTGTATGTGGTGACCTTTTGGGATAAGACTACTATAAACATCTCGTCCCTCTCAATAACAGTGAATTATCTTTTAAAAAAAGTCTGGTGCTTGAAGCTTATTTGAATTTTATCTTCATTACATCTGACTTTCATTTCAAAGGATGTTTAATTGATTTTTCTGCTTTGTAAAGGTTCCTGTATAGCAGCAAACCAGTTCAGTGGCAATATGCAGGTAAATTTCAGACTTGTGCTGTATTGTAAGTATTTTTAAAGGAATGTTTTAGCAAAATGGGAAGGAAGATGGGTTAATTCCTTTTCAGAGATGCAATACTGCTTGTATGTCCCACTCTAATTTCAGTACTTAAGTCAATGGAACTTAGGTCCATAATGGCCTAGCCTGGTACAATGACAGAAATGTAGTAGTGGTAACTCCAAATTAGAAATCAGTCAAACATGCACATACAGTGACTGCAGTATACTTTGCAAACAGCTGGCATGGGCAGCATCACTAGTGCAGGATGATAGGACTGACATTTAAAGAAATTCTGTGACTGTCACAAGAGTTAGCAATGGTATTTGGATATCATGAGACTTTTTTCATCAGTTCTTGAATAAAAGCCCCGTGGCTGAAAACAGATGTCTTGCTGGTGAGCAATATACATGATCTCTGATACCCATTCCACCAGGGTCACTCATTCTTTCCACAACATATGCTGACCATTCCTTTCCTTTTCTTGTAAACTGTGTTAAACCGTGACTGAGGCAGTGGCTTGTAAGCAACTGCAGCTAATGTCAATTTTAGGTATTTCTGTATTTTAGATCCAGTGTACCTTTGTCCACTCATGAAATTCCCTTTGTTTCTCTACTCAGGATCTAAATTCTGTTTTAGAGAATGTTCCAAATGAAAAGAGGTGAGAGGTTGAGAAAGAGAAAGGAAAGGAGCTCATACAGGCTTAGCCAGACTTGGAAAAATGTGGATGTATTAATCACCACTACCGCTGACACTTCAGCTGTGTCCATGCTGCAAAAAAACAGTCTTAACTTGTCCTGACTGACTGAGGGTAACTAAACCACGAAAACAACAGCAAAAAAACAACCAACAAATACCAAAAAAAGCAGGAAATAATTTGAGTAAATTAACATCTCAAGTTCAGCCCCAGCCACTCTATAGGCTCTTAAGTTTCTTCATTTCTTCTGTAAGTATATGCAGTACATACAGCCCATCATTGTAAATGGCAGTCTGTCATAGTCAGAACTGTGTGGTCTATGAGTTTTCATTTTTCAGCAATTTATGTTTTGCTTTCCTGTTTTCACATGTTCACATTTTTTAGAAAAAATGAAATAATGCTTTGTGACTGCAAATGTCTTGAGTTTGCACGTTGTTAACACTTTGAAAATCACGTGCTGCTGACAATGTGTCCCGCTAAAAGATGCAAATGAATAGGTGCTTATCCTCAGTTATCTGTAATCATGTACAAGGATAAAACATGTTCACTTACATGGTTGAACGTATGGTAGGTTGGTACTCTGTGCATATTGTCTTTCTCTGCACATGTAGAGCTTGGGCTCAACTTCACACTTTGTTATCACCTATTGATACAGCAGGTTTTATTCTAGTCTGCACAGATGTGTCCTTCAGAGATATTTGATGTCAAGGAAACAAGAATGTTAATTATGAGACATCGCATGGCACTGTTGCAGATCATACTTCTAGGGTTTTTTTATGTTTGTGTTTTAGAATCTGAGCACATCTCCAGTGTCATAGACTTCACATGAAATTTATTCTCTGAGTTGTGTGTCATAACTTGGCTTTTGATAGTGCTAGATTAAAAAACAACATCAAGTACAAGTGGGGAAAGAGCATTTCCTTCATTTCACACTGTGCCATTAAAGCCTTCATTGCCCAGAAATCCAAGGAAGTCTGATCTCCACTCAGACATATGCGCATCTTTTATAGAGGTAGCACAGTTCAGAGGTTCCTTTCTCCCCTGCAAGGTGAAAAGGATTAAAAATGGTGTGAGGTTCTGGCTGCATAGCATGGTGAAGGTTCAGACCATTCAAGACACTGCTTCATCACCCTTCTCTGCATGAGAAGTAGCCCAACAAATTTTGGCAAGGAGAAGCTGCCACTACAGATTTACCAGTCATTCATATAGCTTTGTAGACTTGCTTCTATCAGCAGCTATATCAAATGCTCTAGAAGAACTGTCTGGAAGCTGACCTTGCATACTTATATATACTGTATATTTGTATGTGTTTATAAATATATTTTTTTTATACACACACATGCACATATGTATATAGAAAGCTCAGTGGAGAATTTTTACTTAAATTCAGGTAGTTAGCAGCTGCCATGCACTCTCACTTTAATGTGACTGAAGAAAACAAATGTTTCTAATCTTTCTATTATCTTTTGCCAAACACAAAACAAATAACACATTTCAGGTTGCCTTGTAAAAGAAAAGAGAGTGAAATCCTTTGGCTGAGAGTCATATCAAAGCAAATATATTTAGTAGGTTCTTAAATGAAATTGAGTGGGGAGAACAGCAAGCGTAGTTACTCTGTAGTATTCAATTCTGTGTTAGTGTAAACAGGAGTTTGGTTTTGGTGGCTTTTTCCCCCCATTTGTTCCTTAAATTTGTCCTTTGTTTTGCACATTGTATTAATTTTGTAGTTAGCATTCCTGGAAAAAGAGTGGAATGTACAGAATTTGGATTCCACCACCAGAAAACTACAGGTCAAAGAAGTTGTTCTCCCAACCTGTGAATATCTGTTTGTGTGGATATGACAAAAAAAAAAAAAAAGTTTATCAGAACCAGTCTGATGCAAAAAATAGTTATCAACAGCTGCATGGACAGATTTTCACACGGCACTTAGTACAAAAGATCCATGTTCCATTTGAAATGTCGTCCGATTGAAAGTGACCTACTTTTAGGGCTTCAGGAGCAGCTAGCATGGTCTTTTTCTTCCACATTTGATGACATTCCCTATTTTTGAGTTTCAGACTTTGAATTTTAGGGGCAAGGAGGAACATGGGCAGAAAAATCCCAATTTTTTAGAAAATGAATCCACATTTCTTTCATGTTTATCATCAACTCTGCATTTTGCCAAGAACATTTTAATGTAGGAAGGTCCATTCAGAGAATGGGCAAAGGGGCTCCAAAACTCAGCCAGGTGTGGAATGGCAAAAAATTACAGGGTCTATATGACTTGAGACATTCTTGCTGTTTTGAACGTTCTGCAGTTCAAGACTCAGTTCTACATCTATCGTAGAATTTAGCACTATATGCACATTTGTATATAGTTTTAATTATGGTAATTGGATAAACAAGGAATTTGGAATACAAAAGGAGCAAGAGAATCTAGGGAGTAAGAGAATCTGGGAGTGTGAGATGTGAAAGCTGGGTTAGCACAGCAACACATGGATGCACAGAAGTGCCTGCCAACTTTCCTTTTCTCACTGTTTCAGTCTATTGTAGTAACAGAACTTCCCTGACTTGGGATTTATGGTCATGCACCTGGGAAGGGTTCTTTGCTGCTGAATACCTCTTTCAGCTCACTCATGGACAGGCACGCTGTGTGCCTAGGAGAGGCAGGCTGGTGCGCTACTGAAGGACCTGCCCTTTGATTAAAGAGAATCTGCTTTGATTAGCAGACTCATCTAGTTTTGCCTCTCTAATCTTGAAATTATTAATGTGTCCCTGTTCTTTTTAACACATAGAGAATAACAAGGCAGTTAGTTGCCACAGAGCATATGGCATATTTAAATGGGACCTGCCAAGGTTTTGGTACGTAAGAAGTTCACTTTTATTGGAGATGTGTAAATGTTCCGAGGCCAATAGAATGACTAAGATATGTTAGAGTACATGTCAGGGCTAAAATGCTTGTGTAGCCTTCTGGTTTTACTCCAACTACCTTTTCATTGTGTCAAAAGAATTTGCCATAGATAGAAAGGTGGTTCCATGCTGGTTATATAGTCCCAGTCTGTACTAGGAGTTTGCATACACAGAGCAATGTTTGACTAATAATTCTAATTTATAAACTATCAACAATCCTAAAAACAGATTAGCTAGCAAGGACTTTTTGTGACAAATACCATGGCACTTTTCCATGCCGAACCACATGAAAGGACTCCGGGTCAGAAAAATGCATTCATTTAGGATCAAGCCCAGCAGAAGTCCCACGATTGCCAGTGGAACAAGAATAACACCCCTGTTGCCAGACGACTTCTAGGCAGTGGGTGGCCATGGATAGAGTGCTGTCCCTTCCCCCACCAACATAGTGTCTGTGTTACAAGTTGATTTCTGTTGAAGTCCAGCAACTACACAGTCTCAGGACAGCTGGCTATCAGCCTGTACTTGCATTCCTGCCTTGACTGCAGGGGCTCCGACAGCAAAGGTAGCCGTGATGGTTAACTTCACTCCAGGTATGGCACAAGTCTGGTGGAAAACCTTAACATCTTTGGAAAAGCACACTGAGGTTCGTGAAGAAAGCATACAAGGAGCTCTAAGCCACCTCTATCACCTCCCTGATGCTGCAGGGCTGTGTGCTTGGGTCTCAAGTCTAAGCAATTTATGTGTGCCAGAATTTACCCTGACTTACTTGGCAAGACAGAGCTCTTAAGAAACGCAAGCAGCCAGGTTCCTCTGAGCCAATGTGGCGATGGGCGCTGCCTCTTTCTGACCACAGACCTGGACCCAGGTGAGGGGAGCTACTTTCAAGCTATAGAGCGAGCCACAAATGCCCAAGTAAACTACCTTACTCTGCAAGTCAGTGCAAAGCAAGTAGCACAAGGCTAAGGACTTAAGAAACACGTTGATCCTCTGTGGAAACCAATGAGGGTTTCAGCTACTCAGACGAAAGAATCAGAAAAATTATGCACTTGGCCTATCTGTGGGGTTCACCAAGCTGAACATATGTTCTGCTAATCAGAATGCTGTTTTCCAGTTGAACAGAGGTTTCTCATCAATCAGACATTTTTAGGAAAAAAACTCCAAAAACACAACAACGGAATAATTAAAATAGAAACCTTGTTTTGGAAGATGATGAAAGTTAAGAAAATGGGAAGGGACCAGAAGCATAAAATATTATATTTGCCAGGTCCAATATTTACTTCCTCTAGTTCCAGAGCTATATGATGGGTGGATGAAGGTAAATCAGCCTTATTTATAGTAGATTTATGTAAATACAGAAGAGATTTTCCAGGACCTACATATATTCACTGAATACGAAAACTGTAGTAAATCATTATAGTAAAAGTGTCAGAAGCTTCCCTGAGATCAGCAAAGAAAAAATGCTTGGTTCTTTAAACCCAGGTACATATCCCCATCTCATATGCTAATACCCTTACCCTCTGCTGAGACCCACATCCACAAAGGCGTGGGATGAGTTTAGTAGCATATCCTGAATATCAACACCTCTGGATGTTTTACGTTAAAGGGGAAATTTAAGGCCCACTCTCATGTCTTTTGATGCCAACTTCTGTCTTTCATGGGCATATTCATAAAATGCATGCTACAGTTCAGTGATGCCTTTTCAGTCAAGCTAATTCAGACTTCTGCCAAAAGAGCTGGTCCCATCCATCCATTCCTGTGTTTGCTGTCTTGTACCAAAACCAGCATTTGTGCCGATACAACACACACTTGCCTGACTACAGGGTACAGGCAACAGAGAACTGATCCAGGTGAAAGCTAACATTGTTGTTGTTGTTGTTGTTGTTGTAGGGTGATTGCAGAGCTGTATCTCATAATCCATTATCTAGCTCCCTTTCTTCACTGGTCCCTGCCTTTTTACGAATGCACTAAATAAAAAACTAACATTTTTTTAAAGAAGTCCAGTTCAGACTCACTGGACAAACACTGCGTGGTGAAGATCGTATCTGATATGTATTGATGCTGCATTGCACAGATGGGTTGCCCAAAAGAAGCCAAAAGCAGTTAGATTTGCCTCATGCTGAATTCCCCATGCAGGCACAGTTCTCAGCTATTGCTGATGCTCCATTTGCTTCCCATGTGCATTAGTCCTGGTAGAAGAGATATCATGGGTTGGGCACAGGCATGGCAGTGTTGTAGGTATGCCACATTATGCTCCACTTACTCTCGGCTGACATTTGCTGCGGGGTAGTGAGAGAACAGGGAGGAGGAGAGAAGGGAAAAAAGCCCATGAGCAGAAGCTGCAGGAGCTCACAAGAAAAGACCCTCCACTAAGTTCTGCATCCCAGATCTGCTCCCTGACTCATAAAGCTTCACACAACCGCTTGATAGTCTTCCCCGCTGAGCTGAGCTGTCTCCTCTGCTTACCTTTGATCATAAGTACTGCATTAACTTGTATATTGCAGTATTCTTATTTTGTGTCTTGCTAGTACAAGGATGTATAAAATGTGCTTTCACATGTGCTCTCACATTCCTTTGAGAAGGATGTAGAAAAAACAGAACGTAGCCAGAAGTCTCAATCTAGTTTGATTTTTCTTTTCATTAACACTATCTAGGAGTTGCAATATGTTGGGTATTGTAGATCAAAGTTTATAGCACTGCATTTAACTACACCTTTCACACAGCTTGTAAAACAGATTTCTAATAGCTGTAATTTTAAATTTCTCTCCTTGGATGCGGTGGAAAATCTGACTTTCATGCTTTTCTGTGTGTTTACAGCATCATAAATAACACACAGATCTGAAGTGTTTTAAGTACATCAATATGCTATTTTAAACAAAGTCATGATAAAATGTAGCATATAGCGTCCAATTGTTTTTACTTCTTTCAAGGGTAAGGTTTCTTCTGCCTGCCTAATTTTGAACTTTCTGTAACTTTAAAAATTCTTTATGTACTGCACCTCAAAGTAAAAGGAGTTCAAAGTTAGATGAAATCTGGATGAAGAAAGAAAGCATGAAAAAAGCCTGTGTGGTATTGCTACTTACCGCAGGTTTCAGTGTTTATAGAGTTTCAATAGACTTTGCACCAAAATTTCAATGTGACAAGTTTAATATCCAAAATCTTATGAAATCTTTCGACAAAACAATCTTTGAGTTGGTATTTAACATGGGAATAACTTTTGACACATGAAGAAGACTTTCTGTTAGGTGGTACTGTTTGATTCCGGTCAGTCTCCATAATTGCAGTACTCTCTTTATTACACTGTACCATGTCAACACTTTTATAAAATGAATCACTGCTAAAAACCCCTGCTTTATATTTAGGATTATATTAGTATCACGTATTACGTAAATAGCTGATAGAGTGTATAAATTTGATGGTTGCTAAATTTAACTACTGATGTGATAAAAAAATGTTTTAAGCAAATTTCTGTCTTTTAGAGTTTAAAGGCTGGATATGTATTCTCTAAGGAATGGCTGTGCTGCAGCATAGTTTTCTCAGCATTTCTGAGCCTCTTCATGTGCAAGAGGACTTGGGGTATTTTGTCATAAGCATCACTCATAGAAATGGAAAGTCCTGAATGTATTAAAATATGATGTGGTCTCTTAGTCAAAAAACGCAACTGGTGTTCTTGAACGTTCTGCTTCAGTGAACCCTTCACACACCACACATGGAACCAGTAAAGGAGCACTGTTTCTTTCTTGAAATGGGCCATGCTGTTTCGTTTGAAACAACATGTGTTTCTGCTGGGTGTTCTGTGGTTCTGTCTCAACAACATTACTCAGAGCTGAAATACAGCAGGTATCAGCCAAGGAACTCTCAAGTATCAGAGGGACAAATAAATCATGTTTTCAAGAGACACCCATCTCTTTCAAATAGATACACAGCTATACATCTGACGCATATCGTGCTTGAAAGAAATAGTTTAATCTTCTCAGTCTTCCAAAAATCGAGATGCCAAAGCACTTCCAGTAATAACTTAAATGAAGGTCACAGGAGAGGGATTGAGGCCCTTGTCTGTATTGCTGAAGATCATAAAACCAACGCCTTTCCTCGTGTCTGTACCACTGGTGACCTCTAGTGTTCACGGAGAGAACAGGTATTCAAAGTTTCTCCAAAGCATTTCTTCGCAAGAACATCAAATACAATAGCGTCCTTTTCTTCATTGCTAAAAATTCTGACATCAGCTTTCAGTTCGCGATATTTTAAATGCAAAGTAATAATATAGAAACTTGGTGTATTGGGGGAAGCAAAAAGATTTATGCTAATTGTAAGACTATAGAAAATTACTTTTTTTGTAGAAATGAATACTGTGCAAGATTATTCACATTTGGATCATTTGTTTCAGACGTTTGTCACTTTCTCACCCTGTGAAAAGGAACCAAACCTGCAGTGGAAATTTCATGCTTCAGCCAGTGCAGACTACAATGCAGAGGCTCAAGATGGCATTCAAGTTCTGCATGAGGCTTAAGCAGGTAATGTTGTTATTAGCCAGTTGGCATTTCGCTGAGAAAATGGGATGCCGAAGTACCCACTCAAAGACCATGATGGTTCAGAGCTTGAGGTTTTGGTTATTAGGACATTTCTGTTGATATAGCACACATGACATGAGATCAGGCTGTTGTTTCCTGTGGGAAGGCACAAAGATAGGAAAATGTATTGCGTATATTTCCTTCACAACAATATTGTTACATAGTGTTCTGCAAAGCAGTTCTGAACTTCACAGCTATCCTGTCATCTATGGAAGTGATGGATGGTTACAAAGGTCCAGGCACTCCATGTCACTTAGGCAGAGTGCTTTGGCACATCTAACTTCGAAAGGATGTATGGATACCTCCCTAGAAGTGGATCTCTGTACTTCACTCAGACTTTAGGTAATGAGAAATTTTCTGTGGCTAACATTAACTTGGTAATGTGCAAATAATGGATAATTCATGTATAACAGTGTTAACAGAAGTGTATTAAACTATGCTTTGAGAGAAGTGGTACTAGAAAATTATGTATAAAGGAGTTAATAACTGAATGTATGTATTGTGATAGAAACAAGATAAAGAAATCGTGCTTACAGCAGGGCTGGGAATCTCAGATCTCTCCTTCCAAGACTGTATGCTAACCAAGATCAAGAAGAGTTTTGCTCTTGCATCCTGCCCACCATTCTTAAACACCTTGCTGCACTGTAATCCAATTTTAAAAGAAAGACTCACAGTAGTCTCCTTGCTGGTGGTGAAGGACACTTGCAATGTGGACTTGAGTCTTCTTATTTTGATAAAGGAATTGAATCTCTGAATGCTGTGAAATGTAATCTGTTACTGAAGAAGTGGGCAGTTGCCCTCTTATGTTTTAAAAGAGAAGGATCTTGAGATGGAATCTTAATTGAAAATCCTGGATGAAAGAATGCATCTTCCTGCAGTACTATGTCAGGTGTCTAATAAGCTACAGAGAGGCTCAGTGTTGCAGTGTTGCAGACAGCACTGCTCTTGCAGAATGAGCATTTCCTATGAGATGGTAGCATGCAGGCTCTGTAGGTTGCCACTCTGACTTGCCTTCATCTCACTTGTCACCGCACAGACATCTTCTGCACAGTTCTGGTGTTTTCTCCAGAGACCAGATGCCTAAAACTCTTAGCTGTTTCAATTGTTTATTGGGTCTGTCGCAAGTGGCCTAATGATCTAGCGTCAAAGAACTTTAGCATTATAGTTATTGGACATTTCTTGAGCAAAAGCATGTGTATGTATGTGTGAGAGAGAGAAAAAGAGAGTATGGGAAGAAAAGGAGGTGTGTACAGAAGCTAGGTTTCTCTGTAATATAAACCATGCCAAATCCACTTACCCATAGAGAGACATAAGTGCAGTCTTAAAATCTGTCTGTTGGCTGGCGAAACCAATTACATTACTTCGTTTCTGACGTAATTTGGTGACTATGGGCAGTGAACACAAGCCACCTAGCTACAACTTTTTGAGCTTTCTGCAGCTTATATATGATCTTAACAGGACAGTAAATTACAGTAGCTGACTGTATACAGAGTACAGCAAAACTTTGGAATGGGGAAACTTCTTTATTTTGATTAAGGCATAGGAAATGGCTTGAATCTTAATTCAAATGTGAGCAGAACATTCTTAAGGTAAACATTTTTGTCTTGTGATCATGTTGGCTGCCTAGCAGTGGTCCTCTGAGTGGGGTCTGTAAGGTGGTGGCAATCCAGAGTGCTGCACACATTGCCCAAGGAACACAAGAGGCACACTTTCGGAAGCGGTACAGGGGTACAACCTTACTAACACTGTGTATTGATTCACGTGTCACGGAATGGGAATTGCATTGCTGTAGTTAGGTCCTTTGCCCCTGAGAACCTGTTGATCATCCCTCCTTGTAAGACACAGTTTGCCTGTCACGCCTGACATAACCCAGTGAAGACGAAGCCTGCGTCAGTCTCCATTCTTCATGAGAGTCTGCGAAAATACAAATTTGGGGATTATTGATCTATCATAGTAGATTCTCCTTCTTATTCTTTATTGCTAGGCTTCCTGTAGGGGCTTGATTCAGTTTCCCACCATGTGTAGTGCCATTCAGCATGTCTTACAGTACCCGAATACTCTAGAAGGACACATATCTACCATGTGTCCCATGTCATACCTAGTAGCCATACACAGCTGAATCTGAAGTTACAAATTTGAAAAAAAAAAAAAAGTTACACAGAAAAATGGTATTTAGGTAGTAAATATGCACTACTGTGGTTCTAAAGAAAGCCACTGCTGTGGCGGGGGTATCACTGTTCAATCACCTGGAGGCTGTGGCTACCTTAGACCTATTCTGACAATAGCAGCCTCTTCTGAGGATTCAGAGTGGATATTCCCTACCTGTAAGATTGTGTTAGTGACTGGATCATCCGTAGTCTGAGCCAGAATGAGAGTAAAAATCACAAGATGACTCATTAAGAGTGTAAGCATATAAGATCTACTATTTCCTTCCAAGTGCAGCTTGACCAAAAAAGTGAGTAAAAATGAACCATTTTAGGGGACACAGATAATGGGTCAGTCAGTATTCTCAACCAGCATAAAAATCAGGTTTCTAAGCAAGTATGTTGAAAACTATATTTACTTACGTTTCAATGTATAGCTATGCACCTGCTTGACCAGAAAGTGGAGGTATTCAGTTATATCAATTAGCAAGGTAAAATAAGATGAACGTTTTAGATAAAATTTCCTTCTTCATATTTTAAATGATAATTAAAGTTTATAATTTAAATCAGTCTTGTCTGATCTGCAGTCAGTAAACCAGTTGTTAGCAGGAGGAACACAATGTGGAGTGCAATTTCTGCTCTGCTCCTCTATGGCTCAGAGCAATACAGACCCAATACTGGCCTCTGAAGACCAGGGTGAGCACAAGAGGAGCATCCTTTCAAGGGGTCTCTGTCACATTTTATTCTTCTGAATAACGCAGGGTACCTGAAAATTTGAAACAACAGCTTTGAGGCCATCAAGAGCTATGTAGGCTTGCTAAACTTCTTTGGTTTTATTTTTCTATTCCACTCAGACAATTGAGAAAAACAAATCAGGCACAAAACCCCAAATTTGAATAGATTAAATTTAAGAACATTGCAGCCATCAGAAAAATGGAATGCTTTGCTTTCTAAACATTCCTACTAAACATCTGGGAAATCTTAGCTTAAAAACAGTGCAGCAGGCACAATGGAAAATCCTTGAGAGTGATGACAGCTCTGATTTCACATGTATTTATAATCCTGCACTTCGTTTATTTTCTTGGGATTTCTGAATTTGACAGAGACAGATATCTGAAAATAACTGACATGCTAGCTGTCAGCCTCTCCTTAAAATGTGTGGTCAATAGATCAAGGGAACTAAAACACAAGGGGCTCAATGTTATTCTCCGCTACAAAATGCAGAAAGGATGAAGCGTTTTATAGTTCCTGAGTGAAATGCTCAAATGTGAAAAAATAAATAGCTGACAGTCTCTCACTTCAGCAACCTCCATACGGTGCTGAATTCAAACTACTACCTGTAGTCTGTGAATGAAGGACTATGCCACTGTAAAACAAACATGGAAGCACAAAAATGAGAGCTGTCGCTACGGGAGGCAAACTTTCATTTGGTTCAGGGGTTAGTTTTTCACCAGGCCTGTGAAAGATCCTTCCTTGATAAATGGGATCATTTCGTGGAATAACTTCAAGGGAATTTAATTCAATATACAGATCAATCTCTATTCCTGTAGGCGTTATGGGGAATCCATAGTTTTGGCAGGTAGGAGAAACAGGACAGACATAAATGAAACTGAAAATGCTTTGAGGCAGAAATTTTGTGTTATACATGTCTGCAGTTTCTAGTATAAAGAGGACAGTTTCTGCAAATTTAGCAACATTTTGTTCCCTAGTACAGACAGCTGGGACAGCAAGTTAATGTAAAAGGCTAACGTTACTTTTCAGTCAAAAGGCAAAGATGATAAGATGAATTTTGAAGTTCTCCAAATATGAGGTGTAAGACAGCAGTGATTTCTGCTTGTTGTCCACAATACTGAGGCTTCTTGTGTGGTGTCAGTAATTATGCCAAGGTAAGCAGGAAGAGGAATGAACTACTTACCTCCACTCCCTGTATCTGCTAGGCGCTGCATAAATTTTCAAGAGAGAATCTACCAGTAAGTCGCTGCAGATCAGACTGGGCAAAATTTCTTCCACATGTGAAAACTGTATTGCTCGTTAACCACTGAGATTCAAGAACTCTGCTCCATTCAGTTATCTCAGTTGTGGGTGATGGCGTTGTGTAACAGGAGTACTGTACAAGTCAGCAACAAATGGCACCTAGCTCTGTTAAAATCTGGAAAGAAGGATCCTGGCAGCTTGTTCCTCAGGGGGGTAAGCCCTTCTTCCTCATTGGAATAATTTTGAGGAAAATTCAGCAGGGATATCCCTGGAGCTCGTCCTCAGCCTTGCTTGGAAGAAAAACCATAAGCATGGGTGCATATGTGTGCATGTAAGAGGACCAGGAAAAGAGACTGGTGGACTATGATGTGTATGACTTAATCTGCAGCAGCAATGATTTTGAGTCACCTTATAGGAAATATCTTGTTACAAAGGTCTGTTAGTTTAGAAGGTATGCCTATTATTATTTTATAAGTAAATAGAAGCTGTTTTGCGAGTAGATCATTGAATGTAATACAGTTTCTAATTTAGTGGTTATTATTTTCTCTGCTACTTTGCATCATTCACAGCTGCCAGGCACATACAGTGGTATAGTCATAAAAATCAATGTGTGTGACACATGATGCAAAAACTGCTATTTGCAATCATGATACTTGCAAAGTTTCTAAATATATAGAGGGTTCTGCACTATTGAAAATAGTAACAATCAAATTCTGTAAGTAGAACTTAACCTGCTGTGTAGGGTGCAAAGCTGTGCTGGTAACACTGAGTCATGTGAATTCTTTTTTTAAATTAACTTGAAGAGGTCTATTTAGAAGCTGGAAAGAATGACACATTGATTTGTTTTGACATAACATAGCATTACCATGAGGTAAAAGGCAAATAAGAGAGGTTTTTTCAACTTACAACTTGGACTTTCTCTTGACAATATTAGTCTGCAAAAAATCCAAAATTTTAAAACTTCAGGCCATGTTTTTTAACTGCTGTAACAGGCCCTTGAATGATCACATGACTCTGAAGTCACTGGAAAAATATTTAACTCTTCAGACCTTTTGCAAGTTACTCCAAAAGGATAAATTTGTACTATTCTCCAGTACTTGTTGCCAGGAACATTTATTACCAAAGACAGTTGATTTTTTACAGCATATAGAAGCCAGCTTCTTCATGCACATATCTGGAGATGAGCTTTCTGCCCCATAGAGCTAGAAGCTTTCATTTCATATTAAACACAATTACTTCTATAGGCTAGCAGGCTGTAGAAAGACAAGGGGCAGCTTTTATAGTAGTAAGGTGCTATGCTTCTTTGCTTTTTGTTCTTCATACTTGATGGTACTCTTACCTCTTACAATTCAGTTCCTGGGGGGCAGCAGCTAATGCAAGTCCACTGATACTAATGGCTGATCATTTCTTCCAGGGCAGGATTGCACATGCTGGCAATATGTCAACCGCTGCAGCTAACTCTTTGTTACTGATGTTTAATATACTTCTGTGAAGAGTTGTTAAGTGTACTGATTTAAGCTCTTCCTTGCATTACCTTAGCTTAATCATACATTCTCCTAGTGACTTGCATTCACCTGAACCTCACGGTGCTGAGACCTTGCTGCCACCATGAATATGGTCTATTTTCTTGGCTAATTATTTCTTTGTTGCCTGTATCTATATTTGCTGTCACTTCAGGAAGCTTGAAGTGCCTATATTTGAATGTGTGAGGACAAGAAAGTGACTGCAAATGAGAATATGGTGTTGAGAAGGGTTGGAGAAAGGTTCCAGATGTTTAGACAACTTACTGGGCAGAACTCAGCTGACAAAATGCTTCTTAATTTTGCAGTTTCAGCAAAGTTGTTTACAGGTGGCTTTCTGAATTTTCTCCCCCACTTCCACTTTGTTTCTTAAATCACTGTTGTTTGTCATATGGTGCATCTATTGCTGTTGTGGCACTTCTTAAAATTAGATCAGATTCACTCTGGCATTCTTGCTAGCAGTGGCAATGACAGCAGATTTCAGAAATGCAAGATATGGCAGCCAGAGTAGAGAGATTGACAGGTTTTAAGATTAAAAGCATTAGATGGAGAATATGGGCTCTAAGAAAGATGGAGGAACTGAAAGAAGGATCAAGATCACAAAATCACACTAGAAGCAGATTTCATCTGTTCTTCAGCAGTGAATAACCAGTCACTGACAATTCCGCTGACATCTTGGCTGTTGATTTTCTGCAGGAAAGATCTGTCTATGATGCCACTTCTGGGGAAGACTCGCATTCCCTGCAAGGGAGAAAGGAAAATACATTAACAGCCTGTCTCTCAGTACTTCATCTCTGCACTTCAGAGCAGAATTACAGTTGAATCTGAGCTCACCGGCCTGGGATCAGGTCAAATGACTCCTAAACACCGTTTAGGCAACTGTGCTTGAATCCAGATGTCTATAGAATACGTGTCTAGTATACAGTCAGAGATGTGAGACTCAAGCATTTCTTAAGCAAGCATTGTTTCTTGGTCAAGCATCTGTACAGTGCCCACAGCATGGCAGCGTGCATTCTGGTAGGCCATGTGGAATTATACTGTGTCCATCAAGTATTTTTTTAGACACACAATCCATAATAACTACTGCCCAATTTTTAAGTGAAGAAATTTGCCCGTTACATTAATTAATGTTTGTATGATTTCTACTGAGAACAAGTAAAATTTGGCATACATGACCAAATTCCTATATAAATAACTTCCACAAACCAAAGCAATTCTATTTGATTTGCCACAGGTTTTGTATTGTATTTGATTTCAGAGATATATGACTTCAGTTTAAGCACCTTACTTTGTTTTTTAAATGTGGAGTGCCACAAATGCAGCTGTACAGTATTGCTGACCCACAGATCCCAGGATTTCAAGGCTCACTTCAGCCTCCAGATGACAAAGGGATGGAAATCTGGGAAATATGCCTTTTCAGTTAAAACTTCTAAACTTGTTTATTGCATATAATACACCTGGGAAGTCTAAAAATCCTGGCTGGAGGGCTACCTGTCATCAGGCTGCTTATGAGCCTGACTTCTGTGCATCCCCGTGTCCAAAAGAATCCACATGTATGTCTTTCATGAAGTGGCAAACTCTGGGAGCATAGCTTGCTAGGCAGGCAGAAATTTAATGGTTTTCTATCAGAGATTTATCAGAGCTGAACCATGACCAAAAGTATTTAAAAATCAAAACATTCTAACAAAAATACATGGTAGGGTTTTTTTCCAAACAATTCTAGTAAGAGCAAACAAAGCAAATCTCAAAACTTAGAATAGGAAGTAATAGGGAAAGGACCTGTACCTGTGACATAGCATCTAATTGGTTGCTGCAAAGCATGAGGAGAAATGAAGATACAGTAGCCACCAACCATATAATTATCTGGCCATCTAACTGGCACAGTTTATTAGAAACGGAACTTTTGAAAGCCACTGTGTAAGAGAAAGTAGTTAGAAAAAACATATACGCACACAAAATTTGTGTATCTTTTTCCCTCTTTTGTAACACTGTGTAGAACTTTAATCATTCAACAAAGTGTAGGTGATCTAGTAGGCATGATGTTTGTGTGATACGAATGTGATACAATGCACAGTGATCCTAAAGTATTAAATATATTTCTCCTTTACACCTTTGATCTTTGTAAAGAGATGGAAGCGTCTCTCCTATATACACTGCTCCACCACCAGTCCTTCCTTCTGAAAGTTCTTATGTGACAGGCAGTAATTCAAGAAAGGTCATGAAGAAATAGAGATCAGTACGCCTGGTAAGTCAGTCGCCTAGATGAGGAGCCTTTCCTGAAGAGGAGGTCTGGTTTTTTTGGTACCATTTTATCAAGTGTACATTGGAAAGAGATTTTGTCAGTACTGAGACATTTTTGTCAGGGGGTTTTACACTTCAAGCCAGGGGAAACAGAAGCTCCGTCAATATCAGTACAGAGCTGACCTTTATGGGTTACAGAGCTCCTCTGTGATCCAAGGGGAGCCTTCTGTTACGTTTAGTTGCAAATGAGCATCCTACACATTTTATATATCCTCTTCCTCTCCTGTAGGTAGGTGCATTCATTACTGGTACCTTTTCACTGCTGTTTACAAGTGAATGTCTGAAGGCAGAAAATGTAGGCAGAATGGCCAGCTTTTAGACAAGTTAACTAGATGGTCAGACTTCAGGCAAAAGAGGCCAATCTTTCCTAGGATCCATCTGAATTGATGGACAGGCTTTGGTACTTCAGAAATTCACAATGCCTTTTAGGGGCTCTGCCACTGAATTACCTCTTTCCATTGGCTGTAGAAGGAGCTCTGGCTCTCCACTGGTGTAGTGGATTTGCGTGAATACTTTTTTAGGTGCACATAGGAGATACATGAAGAAATTCATTTCTTAATCCAGTAAAAATATTCTTAAGATATTATTAGAAGGGACATAGAACATAATTGTTATTGAAGATATTCTTCAAACAAAGTCTGAGAAGAAACGATCTGTTACTCAATAATTTGGGAGCAGTCTTTGAAAGAAGAAGGATGCATAATGAAAGTGGTTTCTTGTGCTGGTTAGGAATAGACTTGGAAGGCAGAAAACTTGGTGCCAGCGTTTCTTACTGCAAAGGCCTGCTAAGACCTGATAAAGGAATGTTCAGAAGAAAAGATAAGAATGTGTGCACTGAAAAAAGCTGTTAATGTAACGTTGTTGCAAGCATTATGTTGTCTTGTGGAATGGAGATGTCTATCCAAATACTTGTTACTCCTGTTTGCTTGGTTTTAGTGCCATTTGGCAATTTATTCATAAAAAGAGACTGTAAACAGTTGTGGGGTTTTTTGTTAATACTTGGTGAGACAGCAATTTGTCACTTGTGAAAGTCTAACTGGTATGTTTTTCATGTGTGGAGGTTCATGGCTGAGGAACATCCAGGCAAATCCTACTAACAAGGAGTTGTAGTACAGTGCATGAGTCCATGGAGAGACAAGTACTCCATGTTGTACTACTGTATACTTTGAAAGAAATAGTCTCAGCAGAGAAAGAGGGTGAGATTTTTGACAGCAGCATGACAGTTTTCCAAGGAAACTCTTTTTGCTTGACAAATTTGTTTCCCTTTTATTCGAATTATCAATATTTAACCCAGCATCATCTGTGGTATACCCTCGGATGAAGTACATGCTTGTGTCAGACCACCTGGAACACTGAACAACAATTTCGTGATGCACTTGGGAAGCAGCTATGGAAGGCATGGTACTGTTTCTTTAAACAATCCTAAATAACCAGGTATGTGACTAATCATTGCACTTTACAGGCTGGCAACGTTTTTGCTTTGAATACTTATTTTTATGGTGCACTGAATATTTAGGAATGTATTATGATCTGTGACTAGTACAAAAGAAAATGGTTGTCTTTTGTGATCAACAGGCACTTCACTTCCACGTGTCCAGGCTTTTCGATCTGTGAAAGGATACATTTTCCATGCTTACAAAGAGCTTTGAGATCTACACAAAGTCTCTCTGTAGGTGTGACATACGAGAATATCCTCATCACAACTAGAGTATTTTAGTAAATGCACAGTTCAGAACTTGTTTTACATATGAATACAACTTGTCATTTAGCTGTTGGTTTTGTAATTTTTATACTCGGTAGTAAGTAAATTCTTTTCAGTACATCCAAAGCTCCTGGAGTTACACAGCCTGTGTGGCACCTAAGCCCTTGTACCAGCGGTTTTAGAAAGCAGTCTGACTCGGCCAACGACCAGCTCAGGGGATGATAAGTGCAGCAGGCTTAGGCTTTTGAGGTCTGTTGCCTTGGTGGGTAATGACCACAGCGTCTTTGCTGCGGGGACAGTAACCTGGGCATTTTTCAGGTTTGTTTTCTGTTGGTTTTGCACTTTTCCAGATACAAAAGGAAAAAATGGAGATGCCTAAGACAATACCTATGTTCATTCTGTTGTTTACAGGTGAGTGAACATTTCTTTATATTTTTCTCAGCTATTACTTTCTCTTCAATACTTGTAATTACAGTTTGAAGATACTCAAGTATATTTCAAATGTTAATTCATATGACTTCATCTACAAATCATTGTACAATCATTGAAGGCGTTTTCTCTATGTGTTATTATATTGTACCACATGAATGATTACTTTAGTTACCTCTCTATCATTAAGCTATAACTCATTTAAAAAGAGTACAGTTATTTTCCCATACGAATATCTGTAGCACCCCTAATAATAAAACTTCAAGAATAAGTTAGGTGGTTGTATTTTTAAAAAATCCCCTGCAGCTAGAGACACATGCCAATAAAAGGTAAGTCTTCTTGCAACATTTGTCATCATAGATTCAACAATGAATGACAAGAATAAATGTTAATATCAATAATGACCAATATTCTAACAATCAATGGTGGAACTAGAGAAATTACAACACATACAGCCCATCGTTTTTTTTTCAGCATTGCTAGTTACAGATACAGTGGCAGTATCACAGTTATGCTGCAAAGAAAGCAAAAAATTGAATTATTTCATTCCATTTAACAACAAGCATCAGGGCTTGCTACTTGTCCCACAAAGACTTTGCAAATTTACTGAGTAGAAGTGAGAAGGGCTGGCATGTCACTGCAATTTTCATAAACTTCTTCCCAACTGCACCATTTTCATTACTGGGTCTGGCAGGACCCCAGCTCCTTACGTGATTTCTGTCTAATGAAAATGTTTATGCTTAATACTCAGAATTTGTGACTGGATATGATATGTGATATGATATGATATTGTATCTAATTTTTGAAAATAGAGAAAGGATTTTATATTTAACTGCTAGAATTTGTGACTGATTTTATTAGTTTCATGAATTTTCACTAGAACATTGTTTCCATCTCAAAAAGAGAAAAATAGGTTTAGGTTAGTGTGAAGATTGTAA
>Ga0181612_112092_pt1 | contig 65784 bp, 38 predicted proteins | sample HoacroProtozoa21_FD_119630 | JGI IMG/M metagenome (GOLD analysis project Ga0181612, IMG submission 119630) | Hoatzin crop microbial communities from Cojedes, Venezuel. Combined Assembly of Gp0051906, Gp0051904, Gp0051908
CAGTGCGCCGGTCGCCGACGGAAGTGTTGCCACCCCCTCGCTGCCCCTCGACTTGCATGTGTTAAGCCTGTCGCTAGCGTTCATCCTGAGCCAGGATCAAACTCTTCGTTGTTGTATCTTTTGTTCTTTCCTTCAAAAAAAAGAAATTTATTTGAACATGACACCCGACTTCGCGTCTGTAGCCTGACCTCTCTATGGATGATTCCTGCTCTCTATTGAGTGTACTATGATTTAGAATTAACGAGGACATTTATTTTGTCCCTGTCTCTATCTTGTACTACCTTTCAATCGTGTTGCAAACATGTCAAAGAACTCTCGTTCTAACTCATCACCCGTTTTGGGCGAAAAGCGGTGCAAAGGTATAGTCAATTTTTATACTGACAAAATTTTTTGGAAACTTTTTTTGAAAAAATTTTCAACAATTTGCCGCCGAAACAGGTAAGAGACTGAAATCAAAACATTTATAAAATAATTGTTTTTTTTCTTTATTTTTCGAAAAAAAATTCCTACCTTTGCAGTTGCCATTAGCGATGTTTGCAATAGCATACCAACTGCGAAGTAACTGATGCGCGAAAGTGAGAACGATAACGGGAGTGCCTCATAGACTTAATTGGTGAATTCGGCACTTTCTTACAATAATTAATAATGACTGAAGGCAACAGCCAAGCCCTGCCAATAAAAGGCAAAAAGGCGACGGCGTAAAACCAGATGAAAAAAACTAATTGACCTATGCGAAGCATTCGCAAACATGATGTTGTAGAAGAAAGATTTCACGCTAGCCAGTGGAACGACAAATTAGCAAGGCAGCTCCACCTGACTTGTTGTTGATTTGTACACATTATTATTGTATCATGCGTTGAAACGGCTCTTAACAGCAGCAAAAGATTATTATTTTTTTAACAACCAGCAGCAATTAACATCACTAGAAATGAACAAACAAGATCAAACTCTCCCACCAGCAACTAAAACTTCACGCCAAGAAGCGAATCAACCTCAACATACAAGCATCCACATCGGGCATGAGGTGCAGCGGGAGTTATTGCGCCAAAGCCATAGTGCGCAGTGGCTGTCGGAGCAATTGCATTGCAATCGGACTAACATTTACAACATTTTTGGTCGCGAAAGCATTGGCACCAATCTGCTCATGAACATCTCACTAGTGCTGCAACACGATTTTTTCGCAATTTTCTCGGAAGAGTACACCAAGCAAAATGACAAGTGCATATAACTAGACAAGAGGCAAACCGCCAATGCTATTCGACCATTTCAAATAAGCGTTCGACCAATCTGGGGAGTGCATAGTGGGTTAACTGCGTGCGCTTTATCCATTTGTAACCCTTGGGCAAAGCCGGATAGACATCAGGAAAAGCACAATAGAAGTCAGCAATAATCACACGATGCGTGAGCACATGACGCACCCCACTAGCCACAAGTCGGGCTGGACAACCCAGGTCGGGCAACGGAGCATCACCCTCAATCAACAACGGCTCCCAAAGACCTTGCCAGATATCACCAGCCTCACGCCGACGCATAGCGACCATGCCGTTGCAACACACCAAGACGTAAGAGAAATGGCGCGTTGTGATTTTCACATTCTTGTTTTTCACCGGTAGCTTATCGACCGTCGCATTGCGCAACGCATCACAAGAGACAGCTAATGGACAAGCATCACAATGAGGATTGCGTGGCATGCAACACGTGGCACCAAAATCCATCATCGCCTGATTGAATGCAGCCGGCTGGTCGATGGGGAGCAACGATTGCGCCAATTGCTGGAACAAGTGCTTGCCCTGCGTGGTGTTGATGGGCGTATCTAAGCCATAATAGCGTGCCAATACCCGATAAACATTGCCATCGACCGTTGCCACCGGTTCGCCAAATGCCAACGATGCGATTGCTGCTGCCGTATAATCGCCCACGCCTTTCAATTGTTTGAGCTGCTCATAAGTGTCAGGGAAATGTCCTAACTCCACTATCTGCCGAGCAGCGGCATGCATGTTGCGTGCCCGGCTATAATACCCCAAGCCCTGCCACTGGCGCAGCACATCGTCCTCGCTAGCCGTAGCCAAAGCCTCGACCGTAGGAAACTGCTCAATAAACCTATACCAATAGTCGCGACCTTGATCAATGCGTGTCTGCTGTAAAATGACTTCGCTCACCCAAATGCGGTATGGGTCAGTGATTCCCCGCCACGGCAATTCACGAGCATGAGTGGTAAACCATTTTAAAATGGTGGGGGTGAAGCAAGTGTCAGCCATAGATGGAGGGCGCATTTATTTTTGCCTAGGCAACCAGCGTGATGCCATGACTGCAACAGCAATAGAAGCCAGCGTGCTCAATAGCACAAGCCAAGGCCAAGAGCCACCAGCAGGCAGCCCCAAGGCATCGATAGAACCTTGCTGTAACACATCTCGCGCCTCAAGATGACCAGCGATAACCACAATACTATTATTGAGTGCATGAGCAATGATCGGCACCCACAAGCTGCGCGTCCACACCATCAGGTAGCCCAGCCACACACCCAGCACCAACCGTGGAACAAAGCCATAGAACTGCATGTGAAATGCACTGAACACAGCAGCGACTAACCACACTGCCACATGTGTACCCAGCCGCGTGCCCAACAACATTCGCAACATGGCGCCACGAAACAGCAGCTCCTCGCTCACACCAGCCAACACACCAACCACAAGGACAGTCGCCAGCAATTGAGGCAGACTAGTAGTAGCAATTAGTTGCTGAGTAAGATCTTGTGCACTTTCTTCAGCCGACCTCATCCATTGCTCAATGCCACTCATCCATGCGGGCAGTGTCATCGCCTGATTGGTCACGACTAACCAATTCATCATGGGTATGGACACGACATAAAAAACTATGACCACAGCCAACGCTTTCCAACTAGGAGCCCTATCCAACATCATCGCATGACATGGGCTGCGATAACAAATAGCCATCGCCACCACGGCGGGTGCTATAAATGCCAGCAAATCTTGCATCGTGAGCATGACAAGCACACCACCCTTTATCACCGCTAGGCTCACCAGGCTAGCAACAAGCAACCCGACACCCATCAGGACCAACAACAGCAAGATGCGCCTGCTGGCACCCAGATTTAGCTTCAACTGTGAATCCATATATTAATAAATGATAAAAAATCTAAGCTGCAAAATTAAACAAAATCTATCAATGGCAGTCTAAAATAATGTATAAACGTTTGATTAAACCTCGCTAGATAATGAAAAAACTGATTTTAGCCACTATGGCATTGCTTGCGACTCAAATCGGCTCAGCGCAACAAGCAGCAGATGTGTACATTGAGAGTGGAGATGACGTGGGACTCGAAATGATCACGCCAGCCGACCCCACACAAGAGACAGAACAAGAAATCAAAGAGCGCGAAAAACGTTTGCGTGAGTTCAACGACAAAACGGCGTTTATGAAAGCCGAAAACTCACTTAAACGAGGGTACTTTGTGCTGGTTGCCGACAACATTCAAGTGGGCAACATGGGCTATCGCCGCTATGACATCAACAGCAACTCCAACTTTGTGCTGGTGCAACAAAATGGTGGCATCGTGCAGATAGCGTTGAACACAGGCAACCCTGGCGCTAACGGCTTGGGAGGTGTCACTTGTCGCGGTAAGGTTTCGAACCAACGGCTCAAGACCGACAAAAAAGGCAACGTAATGATGGACTACCACCTCAATGGGCCTCACACATCAGTGGATGTGCACATCACGCTTTATCACAACAGCAATCGCGCCGTTGCGACTATCAACCGCGCTATGGGCGGACCGCAGATCACCATCTATGGCAACATCTTGCCCTATCGCAATCGTGACTTAAAGCTGTGACGACCGATTAATCGCTTACCCCTATGTGCACAGTCAACGAACTGTGCCATCTGGGATGATTAACCAGGCTGGAAGCCAACTTACTGTTCCAACCTGGTTAATTTTTTTAATCAGCCACTCAAATGCTAATAAAATGAAAAATATATTAAAAATCGAAAATCAAGCTGAGAGCACTTGATGAAGCCACCATCACATTGCAAAACAGATGCCTTAAAATCTTGAAACGAAGCCAAGAGCGAAGGCAAGATGAAATATCGGCATCGGTTTGTTGCCAATTTCTAGTCATATCAATCTATCACAAGTAGCTATCAATCTAAAAATTATGACAAGCAAAATAAGCGTTCAGCAAGGCTAACATTATAAAATGCTACCAGCACAAGGCTAGTGCACCCTACCCTATTAGAGACATCTTAAAATGCCCCAAAACACATCAAATCGCCAAAAGGTAGCATTAAGTTTCATTAATAAAAACATACCGTTTTGTCGATACAATTTGCTTTCGTTCACAATTAAGTCAAAAAAATAACTTTTAATAACTAAAATATAAGGTTCTTTCATTTTGCATTTCAAAAAAAGGCAGTAATTTAGCGGCGTTTTTCTCGCCAAAAATTTGGTGCCAGAAATTCAGCCTCAAAATTATTGAGGTCACATGTTTGAAAAAAATATATAAACTTTAATTTTGTAATAAGTAAAATTTATGGTAAAAGAAAATGTTAAGCCCGCAACCGGAAAGCTGGGTATCATGGTGGTTGGACTCGGTGCAGTGAGCACTACCTTTATGACAGGTGTGATGATGACTCGTAAAGGTCTGGCCAAGCCCGTTGGCTCGATGACACAGTATGACAAGATTCGCGTTGGCAAAGGTGCTGACAAGAAGTATCTGCATTACAAGGACATCGTGTCGATGCCGTCGCTGGATGACATCGTGTTTGCCGCATGGGACGTTTTCCCCGCTAATGCCTACGAGAGTGCCATCAACGCTGAGGTGCTCAAAGAGAAAGACATCAATCCGGTGAAGGATGAATTGCTGAAGATTAAGCCGATGAAGGCTGCTTTTGATAAGAATTATGCCAAGCGCCTTGACGGTGACAACGTGAAGGAGTGTAAGGATCGTTGGGACATGGCCCAGCAGATTCGCGAGGACATCCGCAACTTTAAGAAGGAAAGTGGTGCTGACCGCATCGTCGTGCTGTGGGCTGCCTCGACCGAGATTTATGTAGAGCCCGATATGAAGTATCATGGCTCACTGGCTGCCCTTGAGCAGGCTATGAAGGACAACGTGGTGGACAAGGTTGCCCCGTCGATGTGCTATGCCTATGCTGCACTGATGGAGGATGCTCCATTTATCATGGGTGCTCCCAACACCACCGTTGACATTCCCGCCATGTGGGAGCTCGCCGAGCAGAAGCAGCTGCCCATCGCCGGTAAGGACTTCAAGACTGGTCAAACGCTGGTTAAGAGTGGTTTTGCCCCCATCATCGGCACTCGCATGCTGGGTCTAAATGGCTGGTTCTCGACCAACATTTTGGGCAACCGCGACGGTCTGGTGCTTGATGAGCCCGCCAACTTCCGCACCAAGGAGGTGAGCAAGCTGTCCACCCTGGAATCAATTCTGGTGGCTGACAACCAACCCGACCTGTACAGCAACTATTGCCACAAGGTTCGCATCAACTATTACCCGCCCCGCAACGATAACAAGGAGGGCTGGGACAACATCGACATCTTTGGCTGGATGGGCTATCCCATGCAGATTAAGATTAACTTCCTGTGCCGCGATTCTATCCTTGCCGCACCGCTGTGCCTCGACTTGTGCTTGCTGATGGACCTCGCACACCGTGCCGGTCGCTATGGCATACAGCGCTTCTTGAGCTTCTTCCTCAAGAGCCCGATGCACGACTACACCAAGGACGAAATCCCCGTTAACCACCTGTTCCAGCAGTATGTGATGCTGAAGAACGCCATCCGCGAAATGGGCGGTTATGAGGCTGACGAAGAGATTGATTAATCTGTCGTCAAACGACATTCACCACAAGGCTGGAATCCCGAAAGGCGGTTCCAGCCTCTTTTTATGTGCCAAAATCTGTTGGCAATAATATTTTTTAATGATTTTTCATTTGTTGGTTTAAGCGATTTGCATTAATTTTGCAACGTGTTGTAGAGTGTAGTTAGCAAACCACGCCACGCGGCACGCCAATTGAAAGTACACATTTGAAACAAAATCAGCTGAATATGCAACAAATAAACCTAGACGCCAACGTCCAACAACCAACAACTGTTGAGTCACAAAAGACCCCGAAAACCGGCATCAAATGGGATCGTCTATTTGCCGCTTGTGCCCATAACTGGTACTGGTTCGTCCTTTCCATGATCGTATGCGGTTCGCTAGCCTACTTGTATGCCAAGAGCCAGCCTCAACGTTACACGTCAACGGCACGTATCCTCGTCAAGTCAAAGGATAGTGCACAAGGAACCTCGTCGATGGCATTTAGCGACCTGGGCTTCAATACTGGACTCAACTACATTCCCAACGAGCCTTACAAACTGCTTTCATCCCTGCTGATGGAAAAAGTGGTGAATGCCCTGGGGCTTAACATCCAATATTATGGCCATGTGTTCTTACGTGATGTGAATATTTACAAGAGCACGCCGGTGCAAGTCACACCCCTGCGTGAAGTCACATCAGGATATACCGTGACGGTTGTGCCCAAGGGTGGTGAGGATTTTGAATTTAAGGTTAACGAGGGCGAATGGAAAAGAGCCCGCTTTGGCAACAAAGTAAACACCGACTATGGTCCTATAGCCATCACTAAGACAAAGCTATTTAACGAAAAGAATCACAAGGGCTACACTGTGATGGCCCGGGTTATGAACCCGTCGGTAGCGGCGCATGCATTTTCAAGCCCATTGAGCGTGCTGCTTGCCGACCAACATAGCGACGTGTTGAACCTGTCTATTCACGGGCAGAATCCTGAGCTGTGCGCCGACATCTTGAATGCGCTGATTGTGGCATATAACGAGGACGGCATCGAGGACCGCAACCTGGTGGCACGCAACACCGAGGCGTTCATTGCTGAACGCGTGAACGACCTGTCGAAAGACTTGAGTGGCGTGGACAGCGAGGTGGCAGCCCTCACCGCCAGCTCGGTCAATTCACGTATGCTAGGCGACCCCAGCAACACCATGAATTATGTTGATAAATCAGAAAATGCAGGTCTGCAGGTCAGCTTGGCAACACAAATTCGCAACCACATTGCCAATATGGGCATGGGTGAGCTGATCCCCTCGAACACTGGCATTTCTAACACAGGTATCGAGGCGCAAATCTCACAATATAACGAGGCGATGTTGCAATATCAGAAAATCTCGGCCGCCTCAAGTGCTGAGAATCCTGTCATGAAGGAGCTGACTGCATCGCTGGCACAAATGAAGAGAACCATCCTTGCCAGTCTTGACAGCTACTTGAGTAGCCTGCGTACCCAGCAGACCCAAGCTCGCCGGCAAGAGAGCCGTTCGACGGGCAGCATGGTTGCCAATCCCGCACACGAGAAAGCTATCACCGAGGTGACTCGCCAGCAGAAAATCAAAGAGGAGCTGTACCTGTATCTGCTTAACAAGCGCGAGGAAAACGCCCTGCAAATGGCTATCACCGAACCTAATGCAAAAGTCATGGAACCGGCAGTTGTCAATCCCACGCCAACCACTGCACCTGTGTCGCGCATCGTGCTGATTGGCTTGCTGATTGGCTTGCTGATACCTGCCGCAGCTCTGTACGCACTGTTCTGGTACTACTCATTAGACCGTACCGTACACACCCGTCGTGAGGTTGAGGAAGTGTCTAATCTGCCCATCTTGGGTGAGTTGCCTGCCAAGAAAGAGAATGTCACCGGTGAGGTTGCGGTCAGCGAGACCAGCAACGACCGCATGAACGAGGCATTCCGCATAGTGCGCAGCAACTTGGACTTTGTCACCAGCCACGACAACGACGAGGGCACAGTCATCCAGTTTACTTCAACCATGTCGGGCGAAGGTAAGAGTTTTGTTGCCGTCAACCTGGCCTTGTCATGCGCCTACGTTAATAAGCGCGTGATTGTGGTTGACTTGGACTTGCGTAAGGGTAAGTTCTCAGAGTACGTTGGCGTGCAAGACGGACAAGGCGTATCTGCCTATCTGTCGGGCAAGGAGCCTAACCTGGATGCCGTCATCAACCGTGGTGCGCTGCATCAGAACTTTGATATCATCAGCGTTGGTGCCATTCCGCCCAACCCCACTGCCCTGCTGATGAGCGACAACATGACCACGCTAGTGAACGAACTCAAGAAACGCTACGACTACGTGATTCTCGATACCGTGCCTTACAACTTGATTGCAGACGCAGCTATCGTCAACCGCTATGCCGACCTGACCATCTATGTGGTGCGTGACGGCAGGGTTGACAAGATGTACATGCAAGAGCTGGAACGCATGGCCAACGAGAAGAAGATCAACAACCTGACCATCCTGATTAACGACATCAAGATGAGCAAGACCCGCTACAACTACTCCTACGCTTACGGCTACGGCAAGGGTTATGGCTACGGTTACGGCTATGGTTACGGCTATGGTTATGGTAGCGACAGCGGCGGTTACTACATCGAGGACGAGAAAAAGAAACATTAACCCGTCCACCCTGCGCATACTGAAGAACATAAGAGCTGAAATATATAGTTCTCTCATCATTTATTAGTGATTCACCTATGGATATTGCAATAGTCGGCACCGGCTACGTCGGTCTGGTCACTGGCACCTGCTTCAGCGAAATGGGCGTGAATGTGACATGTGTTGATGTCGATGAGAAAAAGATAGCTGCACTGAAGCAGGGTCAAATTCCCATCTACGAGCCAGGGCTAGAAGATTTGGTCCGCAAAAACGTGCAGTCTGACAGGCTACACTTTACCACTCGGCTTGAGGATGTGCTCAACCAAGTTGACATTGTGTTCATTGCGGTGGGGACACCACCCGATGAGGACGGCAGTGCCGACCTGCACTATGTGCTAGATGTGGCGCATACCATAGGCAAACATTTGCAACACTATGTGGTGGTCGTGACCAAGAGCACAGTGCCAGTGGGCACCGCGCGCCTGGTCAAGCAAGCTATTAGCGAAGAATTGCAAAAGCGTCAAGTCGATATAGAGTTTGATGTGGCAAGCAACCCAGAGTTCCTTAAAGAGGGCGCCGCCGTCAAGGACTTTATGAGCCCCGACCGCGTGGTGGTAGGCGTGGAGACCGAACGCGCACGCAAGCTGATGGCACGACTCTACAAGCCATTTATGATTGTCAGCGACCGCTTGATTTTCACCGACATTCCATCGGCTGAGATGATTAAATATGCCGCAAACTCGATGCTGGCAACCCGCATCAGCTTCATGAACGACATTGCCAACCTGTGCGAACTGGTGGGTGCCGATGTGAACATGGTGCGCAAAGGCATTGGCAGCGACACCCGCATTGGCAACAAGTTCTTGTATGCCGGTTGCGGTTACGGCGGGTCATGCTTCCCCAAGGACGTGAAAGCGCTGATTAAGACCGCGGCACATGCGGGCTACCCCATGCGTGTGCTCGAAGCGGTCGAGGAGGTAAACGAGGACCAAAAACGAGTGCTGTTCAACAAGCTGGTCAGTGCCATGGGTGGTAAAGCTGCATTACAGGGCATGACCGTAGCCGTTTGGGGACTGGCTTTCAAGCCCGAAACCGACGACATGCGCGAAGCTCCATCGTTGGTGCTCATCGACTTGCTGCTTGAAGCAGGCGTTAACATCAAGGTTTATGACCCCGTGGCGATGTCTGAGTGCCGCCGCCGCATTGGCGATGCTGTGACCTATGCCCACGATATGTATGATGCCGCCACCGATGCCGACGCATTGATGCTCGTCACCGAGTGGAAAGAACTAAGAATGCCTAACGTGAAGATGTTGACTGACGTGATGCGCGGTCGCCTCATCTTGGACGGTCGCAACATCCTGGATGCCGACGAGTTGCGTCAGGCAGGTTTTGATTACCATTGCATTGGCAGATAATCACTGGGCTTAAGTTGAAAAAGCTTAAGGCATTTCATAACAACTCATGCAGAATGAGCGGACTAAGCTCATCGTCCACTTGATGCTACCAATCACGCCCAGATTTTAGCAGATTCTTTTTATTTTTGATGGGCAACGCAACTTGAAAGGGAGCTGCGGAACTCAACTCATGCAAACGGAATGGGCTTAAAGCTTGTGGCTTAAGCCCATTCTGCTATATAGTAATAGGCAGAAATCACAATCTGTGTGAACTCAAGCGCAGGTTGTCAAGGTCGAAAAACATAAAAATGTAGTCCACAATGTTTCAATTGTCAATTAAAAACACTATCTTTGGGGCTGAAATACTGACAATGAACTTTAAACAATTTTAGTTTCTATGATGAGAAAATTAATGATGCTGGCTGCGGTGACAGTTTTTGCCGCAGGTTCGGCTATTGGAGGCAACTTAGAGCGTGCCGTGGATCGGAGCAATCTGGACGAGAGCACATCGCCTGGTGTGAATTTCTATCAATATGCTTGTGGTGGTTGGATGCTAGCCAACCCGCTTGACCCACAGTATGCACGTTTTGGCACCTTTGACCAAATGGCTGAGCAGAGCCGCGAGCAGGTAAAAGACATCATCACGGGCTTAGGCACGGGACACAAGCATGGCACCATCGAGCAAAAGGTGGGTGACTTGTATGCCATGGGCATGGATAGCGTGAGGTTGAATCAAGAGGGCATGAAGCCCTTGCGTGACGAGGTGGCACGCCTGCAAGCACTGCCCCGCAACCAGGTGTGTGCCGCCATTGCCGAGGAACATCGTGGCATTGGCGACCCGTTCTTCAACAGCCAAGTCATGGCAGACTTGAAGAACTCTAACGAGAATCTGTTATATCTGACGCAAGGCGGACTGGGCATGGGCGACCGTGACTATTATCTGGACAATGATGCCAACACAAGCAAAGTGCGCAATGCTTACCAAACCTATGCCGAGCGACTGTTTACGCTCATCGGCTATAAGAAAGGTGACGCCCGCAAGGCAGCCGCTCATGTGCTCAAAATCGAAACCCAACTGGCACAGGTGGCGATGACACGTGAGGAGACCCGCGACTATAGCAAGCTGTACAACCTGACCACCGTTGATGCCCTCAAGCGCGACTATCCCAACATCAACTGGGAGCAATACTTGAATGGCTTGGGCATCAAGGGTGTTGAACGCGTATGCGTGTTCCAACCCAAATCGCTTGCCAAGGTCAACGAGCTGTTGGGCAAGCTGAGCGATAAGGAGCTGCGCGAATACTTGATTTTTAAATATGTTGATGCCGCTTCGCCCTATCTGAGCGATGACTTTGCCGATGCCAACTTTGACATGTATAGCCGCGCTATGTCGGGCAAGCAGGGCAAGATGCCGCGCTGGAAACACTCGCTTGAGGTTCCCAACACGCTGATAGGCGAAGGTGTAGGTCAACTGTATGTGGCCAAATATTTCCCTGCCGAAGCCAAGAAGAAGATGCAGCAACTGGTTGACAACCTGAAGCATGCCCTGGGCGAACACATTGCCACGCTGTCGTGGATGAGCCCCAAGACCAAGGTAAACGCTCTGGTTAAGCTCAACAGCTTCACTGTGAAAATTGGCTATCCTGACAAATGGCGCGACTACAGCGGACTGGATATCGACCCCAGCAAGAGCTACTGGCAGAACGTGCTAGCCGCCAAGCGTTTTCAGGCTGACTATGACTATGGTCAACTAGGCAAGCCCGTGGATAAAGACCAATGGTGGATGACGCCCCAAACCGTCAACGCCTATTATGAACCATCGAGCAACGAGATATGCTTCCCAGCAGCCATCTTGCAAAAGCCCTACTTTGACCCTGATGCCGACGATGCCTGCAACTATGGCGCCATCGGCGTAGTCATCGGTCACGAGATGACGCACGGATTTGACGACCAGGGCCGCAACTTTGACCAGAACGGCAATATGGTAGATTGGTGGACACCAGAAGATGCCGCCAAGTTCCAGGAGCTGGCTAACAAGCTAGGCGCACAATACAGTGCCGAGATTGTTGCCGACGGCGTTCATGCCAATGGTGAGTTCACCATGGGTGAAAACATTGCCGATCATGGCGGTTTACGCGTGTCGTACAGTGCCTTTAAGAACACCAAGCAGGGTCAAGGCAATGAGCTTATTGACGGCTTCACACCCGACCAGCGATTCTTCTTGAGCTATGCCAACGTGTGGGCAAATAACATCACCAAGGAGGAGATGCTACGCCGCACCAAGGTTGACCCGCACAGCCTGGGCGTTAATCGAGTGAATGTTGCCATCCGCAACCTGGATGAGTTCTTCAGGGCATTCGACATCCAGCCTGGGCAGCCCATGTGGCGTGACCCCGCCGACAGGGTAGTCATCTGGTAAAACACATAGCAACGACAAGATACTACTGTGGCGAGCGTTAACAAGACACTCGCCACAGTTTTTTCTATCACCAACCACAAAGCCACAACTACTGCCGTGTGTTAACAGTCGCTTCGTTGAGACGTTGACTGATGTCATAATTGGTAAACTATGTGTAAACAATTATGAAACATTTTGGTGCATTTTGTGTCACTCTCTTTTTGAAAGCGGGCAAAAAATGGGGTTGGTAACCTGCTGGTTATCAACCCTAACGCACTGGTTTTCAGGTGGTGATTCCGCTGGGACTCGAACCCAGGACCCACAGCTTAGAAGGCTGTTGCTCTATCCAGCTGAGCTACGGAACCAGACCAATATGTTGTCTTAAGCGGGTGCAAAGATAGTGAAAATCTTGCTTATAGCGTGTGTTAAGCCTCATTTTTTCGTCCAACCAAGCTAAATTGGGATGTCAGGGGAGTTTTTTGAGCCCTAATGAATCTCGCATCATATAAGCAAAATTAAAGGTTATAGCAGAACACAAGGAAATGTATTAGCCCTGAATGCGTGAGGATATGTGCGCGTGTGCTCGTTAGTTAGCTAGCAGCCTTCCATCATCAGCCTTCACCTCGGTCTCGGACTCAATTTCGTGGTCAATCTCTTCAAACTCGCTATGCTGGCTCTTGTACTCAGGCACAAACTCCTTCATCGCCTTGATCATGCCGTGCACGTCACCATCTTGGGCAAACGCAACAATGCGGTCGAGATTTTTGCACACGTCTTGATAGTCGTAGGTGCGCACCTTGGCAATCATGATTTTCTTGTTGACCGTGGCAGTTGTCTTTTCCTTATCGTTAAGCAACTCCTCATAGAGCTTCTCGCCTGGCCGCAAGCCGATTTCTTCGATTTTGATATCCACATTGGGCTTGAGGCCTGCCAACGAAATCATGCGCACTGCCAAATCATAAATTTTGACGGGCGAACCCATATCAAAGATATAGATTTCGCCACCGCTGCCCATGCAACCAGCTTCGAGTACCAGCGAGCATGCCTCGGGAATGGTCATGAAGTAGCGTATGATGTCCTTGTGAGTCACGGTCACAGGGCCGCCAGACTCAATCTGCTTGCGGAACAAAGGAATCACCGAGCCATTGCTGCCCAACACGTTACCAAAGCGAGTGGTGATGAATTGCGTCTTCAAACCACGTTGTTGAGCGTCACGGAACAATGACTGACAATAAATCTCAGCCAAACGCTTGGTGCAACCCATCACATTGGTCGGATTCACCGCTTTGTCGGTTGAGATCATCACGAACTTGTAGACTTCATATTTCAATGCGAGGTCAGCCACATTGCGTGTGCCGCGAACATTGGCGACAACCGCCTCAGTGGGATTGATTTCCATCATGGGCACATGCTTATAGGCTGCCGCATGGAACACATAGCACGGGCGGAACTTCCTGAATGCGATTTCCATGCGATCATAGTTCCGCACATCGCCCATAAACAACTCGATGTCAGCATCAGGGAAATCTTTGCGCATTTCCAGTGACAGGTCGTGCATTGGTGTCTCTGCCTGGTCAACCAGCACAATCTTGCTGGCACCGTATGCTGCCACCTGACGGACAATCTCGCTGCCAATCGAGCCGCAAGCACCCGTAATCAGCACACACGAGCCCTTGATGTGGTTGCTCACCAGCGAATTGTTGAGCACAATGGGATCACGCCCCAACAAATCCTCAATCTGCACCTCTTTAATAAAGGTTGAGATGTTGGCATTGCTATCCTTGGCTGTGTCAAGCTCAAATTCCTCTACCTTGTTAATCGACAGCAGTGCAATGTTGTTTTTAATGAAATAATCTGCAAAGCCATTGCGCATCAAATCGTTGTGACCAGCATTAAAAATCAGCGCATAGATAGCGTTCTCAACAAACACATTGCCAATGGTGTTCGGGTCAAAGCGATAGACTCGAAAGCCATTGATTTCTTCTTTTTCCTTGCCGCTCTTGATGCTCAGCAACCCCACTGGCTCATATTTGCCACCAATCTCGCTTTTGAGCGCATTAGCAAGAATCAGTGAGTTGAGCGACGTGCCAAGCACTAGCACACGCCGACGGCCTGCCGACGAGACGGCATTCATGCGCATATACAGATATTTGATGCACAGACGCTCTATCATCATCATCGAGAATGATAACGCACCGATAATCAAGATGTTCCAAAACCGCATGAATGGTGCTCCAAGCAGCATCAGCCGCAAGACATTGATTGCTATTAGCAACACTGTGCTAATGGCTACAACCAAGAAGATGCGATACAAATCCTCGATAACCGATAGACGTATCACAAACATATAGCTCTTAGACAAGAATGTGATGAGGTAATACACTACCATCACAATCAGCCAGTTGAGCATAATGCTTAGTGCGCTGGGCACTGTGTGCAGGGCATAGATATCGGCGATTACCGTTAGGGCATAGCATGCTGTCACAATCAGCATGTCAATCATCAAGATAATCCATCGTGGTGTGGTGTTGATCTTAAATGACCTCACCAAGCGAAGTTCCAGAAGCTTATTTACTAGTCTTTCAGTCATTAGAGTCAAAGTGATGCGTGCAACAGATGCACACTTGGTGATTACAAAGGTAGTATTTTTATTTCAATGAACAATCATGTTGTTTAATTTTTCTATAATCAACCTACAATTTTTCCATAATATGAGTGTCTGCAAGGGCTTTCATACAATGTGAGACCGGTAACTCACAGTCGAAGCCTAATCGTTTTCAGTCAAAACTTTTGGCTGAGACAGGGATAGTTTATAATTTTGCAGCCAAAGTGACTTCAGAACACATTTTTAGAAATATGAAAAAATTGTTATTGCTATGGGCGATGTGTTTTATTATCTGCCCAATGATTCACGCCACCGTGGTGCGAGAGACCTATATTTATGCCATCAAAGATACTGACACACTGCGACTTGACACCTATATTGACACAACATTGCAAATGGAGGGCAAACGTCCCGTGTTCATGTATGTGCACGGCGGCGGTTTCACTACAGGTAGCCGCATCAACGTGGCACAAGAGGTGCTGCTGCGCCACATGGCGGCGCAAGGCTTTGTGGCAGTAGCACCAGACTACAGGCTGGCTGGTAACGACCTGAGCAATGGCGGCAAGTATCATGTGCAAACACTATACGACATTGTGCAAATTGCCTGCGAGGACGTGGCTGATGCCGTGAACTATGTGCTCGCAATGACAGACCTGCAGCCAGACGATTCGTGCTTCGTGATTGGAGGCGGCAGTGCCGGAGCTATCACCGCACTCACGCTAGAATATGACCTGTGCAACGAGGCGGCATACACCAACCGCCTGCCACAAGGCTTCAACTTTGCTGGCATCATATCACATGCCGGAGCCATTGACGCAAGAGCCGACAGCATCTTGACGTGGAAGCATGCACCCTGCCCCACACTTTTCTTTCACGGCAGCAACGACCAAGTGGTGCCATTTGAGCGTGGCAACGTCTATGGCGATTGGTTTGTCGGCACCAAGGCGCTCATGAGTGAGTGGCAGAAACAAGGAGTGAGCAACTGGGCCTTTGTTGTGCCTGGAGCTGACCACATCATGGCTATGAGTCCGCTCACTGAGAACGATGCCGAGACAGACAAATTCATTCAACAAATCGTGCAAGGTCACCAACAAGTAAACGCCTACACCAAATGGACACCCGCTGACGTGCCCAATATGAGCGATGCCGCTGCCATGGTGCGTTTTGCGCCACTATACATCCTAGGATATGGGAAATATATCGAGGATATGGACTGGAGCAACGTCGAGCGACCTGCCCAAGTGGTCTATTGATATAACACTGCTATTAAATCAAAGAGGCATAATCATTTAATGGCTCATCAATGAGTGGCAAAGATGTAACAAAAGTGTAACAATGTTGACAACAGTGATATTTTTTGTATAAAAAATTTGCACAATTGTTCAATAACAACTACCTTTGCATAGCTTAAATGTAAAAGCACAACATCATTAATAATAAAAGTAATAATCTTCGCAATTTATGAAATGCCTTCGTTGTGAAACGGAGGCATTTCATTTCACCACAATGAGCATCAGCATGGTAGCGCAATGTTGGCAGAAACTTGTGCCAATTAACAAATAAGTTGTAACTTTGCCGTTATTAAAATGAATGATGCAATGAAAAGAGCCTGGCTCGCCATATTGTTGACTACCTGCCTGCTGACAGCATGGGGGCAGCGTGCTACCGACTTCACGGCGGTGCGTGGTGTGGTAACTGACAGTGCGACTGGCGAACCAGTGATTATGGCATCCATCTTCTTGAAAGGGCCTAACACGGGCTGCTCGACCGACGACAAAGGTCAATTTTATCTCTCGACCCGTGAGCGCGTGACAACGGTGAGGGTGAGTGCCGTGGGCTACACCTCGCAAGAGCTACCCATCACCCTCAACACCACCAACGACATGCACATCAGTCTTGCCAGCAGCAGTGTGGCTCTGAGCGAGGTGGTGGTGAAACGCAAGCGGGAAAAATATAGCAAAAAGGACAATCCTGCCGTGGCACTAGCACGTCGTTTAATTGCCCGCCGTAATCAAGGTGACCCTCGCAAACGGCCCTACTATAGCTACACGCAATACGAACGTGTGACATATGGCTTAGACAACTTTGTGGACGACACCATCGAGAATCATGCGCTTGACCGTTACCGCTTTTTGCATGAGTACACCGACACCGTTGAAGCATCGGGGCGCACGGTGCTGCCTGTCTCTATCAAAGAGAACGTATCGTTGCAACTGTATGCCAGCGGCAAGCATCGGCAACGAGTGCTAGCAACACGCAGCGACGGATTAGACGAGACCTTTGACCAAGAGAGCGTGAACCGCTTTCTTGCCGATGCCTTTAGCGACATCGACCTGTTTCGCAACGATATCGCATTCATGAAAAACCGCTTCGTGAGCCCCCTAAGCGACATTGGCGTGACGTTCTACAAATATTACTTGAACGACACGGTTGACATCGATGGCGAGCGTTGCGTGGAGCTGAGCTTTGTGCCGTTTGCTAACCAGACCTTTGGCTTCCTAGGGCGGTTGTGGGTGACCGTTGACAGCACTCTGTTTATTAAAAAGGCAGTGCTCAACGTGCCGCACGCCATCAACCTGAACTGGGTGGACCGCGTGTTTATCGAACAAGACTACGAACGTCTGCCCGACGGCACACGCCTCAAGACACGCGAAGATATGACGGTTGAGTTTATGCTCATGCCCAATGCCCAGGGACTATTTGCACGGCGTGTAACCACCAGTAGCGACCATCATTTTGAAGCCATAGACCCCACGCTGATGGCAGGTGATGCCGAAAAGACATACGCTGCCGATGCTGAACGACAAAGTGAACAATATTGGACGGCTCACCAACCCCAGCAATTCAAGAATGACGGAGCCAAGATGCGTGCCATGATGACGCAGTTGCGCAAAGACAAACTATTTTTTTGGGGAGAAAAACTCATTCTTGCCAGCATCCATGAATATCTGCCTACCCGCTCGCGCGACAGCAAAATTGACATCGGGCCAGTGAACAGCATTTTTAGCGGCAACAAGCTGGAAGGGTTCCGCATGAAACTGGGAGCAATGACCACCGCAAGCCTGAATCCGCATTGGTTTGGGCGTGCTTATCTCGCCTACGGATTCAAGGACCACAAGTTTAAATATCTGGGTGAGCTCGCTTACTCGTTCAAATCCAAAAAGTTGCACAGCCGCGAGTTTCCTGTCCATGGGTTGATGCTGACCCACCAGTATGACGTGGAACGGTTAGGTCAGAACTTCATGTACACCAGTGCCGACAATTCGCTGCTCGCCATCACGCGCAAGGCTGATGACAAACTCGCCTATTTGCGGCATACAGCCCTAGAATATCAGCTTGAAACAGCTTGCGGCTTCAGCATAGCCCTGTCGTTAGAACACAACCGGCACGAGTCTAGCCGTCTTATCAGCTATAGCGACGGTACTGGAAAATTCTATGCTCACTATAACGAGTCGGGGGCACAAATCACCCTACGTTATGCGCCTGGTGAGAAGTTCCTGCAAGGTCGCACCTATCGTAGCCCCATCAACATCGACCGCCCCATTATCACGCTCACGCACACCTGGATGCCTCGCGACTTGGCACATAACCTGTATGAGGTGAGCAAAACCGAGGTAGGCTTGCAAAAGCGGTTTTGGTTTTCGGCATTTGGCTACACCGACATCATAGTCAAGGGCGCAAAGATATGGAGCCGTGTGAGTTACCCAGACCTGATATTGCCCAGTGCCAACCTGTCGTACACCATCCAGCCCGAAACGTTTGCCCTGCTCGACGTGATGGAGTTCGCCCTTGACCAAAGCATATCGTGGGATGTCACCTACTATCTTAACGGCTGGCTGCTAAACCGCGTGCCGCTCATCAAACGACTCAAGTGGCGTGAGGTGTTGAGCTTTAGGGGCGTGTATGGCAGTCTAAGCGACCGCAACTCTCCCGCCAGGCACGACGACTTGCTACGATTCCCCGATGGCACCCTGTGCCAAGACATGGGTGGCAAGCCTTATATGGAAGCAGGCGTGGGACTTGACAACATCTTCAGGCTATTCAGGGTGGACTATGTGTGGCGACTCACTCATCGCGACACACCTGGGGTGGACCGCTGGGGCATCCGCTTCAACCTGCACATCAATTTCTAGGCTTTAGCCTATGATTTATAACCAATTGAGCAATCGCAAAACATGAAAATCGCATTAACGATAATGATTGTAATAGCCATCGCACTGACAGTGACGGCACTCATCATTATGGCTGGCAAGGGAGATAAACTGATAGCCGGCTATAACATGACATCACCACGCACACGCAAGCTCTATCACCCCAAGCGGGTGCGGATGGTAGTAGGCATATACCTGATTATCATAGCATTGATGCTGGCAGCCATGACGTTGCTGCTTAGCGACAATGACTTAGGCTTGACGGCAATAGTGGCATTTCCCGTCGTGGCATTTGTCATGACATTGATTGCCCTGCTGCTCGCCAACAGCTGGGCACGCAAACATTAATACAGATTTGAGATCACAAAAATCAGTATGCCACTAAAGCAGATAGGCTGAGCTGATGGAGCGATTGTCATGCACACGGGTGATGGTATCGGCAAACAAGCCTGCCACACTCAGAATCCTGACTTTTGGGCATTTATCGGTATCGAACGGGACACTGTTGCTCACCACAAGCTCATCTAATCCACTGTTCATGACTCGCTCGCTGGCTGGGTCGCTCATGATGGCATGACTCGCAAACGCCCTGACACTGCAAGCGCCAGCTTGCTTCATTAAGTTGGCAGCCTTACAAATGGTGCCTGCCGTGTCCACCATATCGTCGATGAGCACCACATTCTTGTCTTGAACGTCACCTATGATGGTCATGTTTTCAACCACATTGGCTTGCAGGCGCTGCTTGTGGCACAGCACTAGCGGGGCATTAAAATATTTGGCATAGGAGTTAGCTCGCTTAGCACCGCCCACGTCAGGCGAGGCGATAACAAGCTGATCCAAATTTAACGATTCAATGTAGGGCACAAACACCGATGAGGCATAGAGGTGATCGACCGGCACATTAAAGAAACCCTGAATCTGGTCGGCATGCAAGTCCATGGTAATCACACGGTCAACGCCTGCCGCCGACAACAAGTCGGCAACCAGCTTGGCAGCAATTGAGACACGCGGTTTGGCCTTGCGGTCTTGACGAGCCCAGCCAAAGTAAGGTATAACGGCAGCGATATTGCGTGCCGATGCACGCTTAGCCGCGTCAATCATGAGCAACAGCTCCATGAGGTTATCGCAATTGGGAAAGGTGGACTGAATGAGATAGACCTCGGCTCCACGAACCGACTCCTCATAGGAGACCTCGAACTCGCCATCAGCAAAGTGCTGAATGTTAAGCCTGCCCAATTCTACGCCCAGTTCCTTAGCAATTTCTTCAGCAACGTAGCGCGACTTGGTGCCCGAAAAGATTTTAATCTGTGCCATTTTATTTGAAATCAAAAAAATTGTTTTTAAAGCTTGAAGCCCTAAGGGAAGGTCAACTCATGCCTCCATGACCCAGCTCTTGCACAACATGGGGTATAAGACTTTTAGCTAAAGGTTTAGGCAAGTCTTTAATCCCTATGTCTGATCACTTAAGCCCCTTGCTGCCCTCGCTCAACCGCAAAGTTAAGCATTTCGCATCGTATAAAAGCAATTCCATGCCGTTTTTTTTCGACTATACGCTAAATTTTCATCTCACGCAAGGCAATTGGAGATAAGCTTTGAGCTGCCATCAATGGCTTTAAATCCAATTATCACCCTCGTGCCGGCGTGAGTTTCCACATGGCCACTTGATGAGCCTGCACATGCACGGGGAAGGGCTGTCCCAGCGAGTCCCCTAACACTGCGCAAGCTGTGTCACCCGTCAGCAAGTCAACCGCCTCATAGCCACCTGCGGGCAGTGCAGCACAAGTGAGCGCGTGTTGCGGTATCACCACTTGCACATCAGCATCATGGTCGGCAAAATTAGCCACAATCAGCACCATGGTGCGCGTATCACTATGGTAGCGCAAATAAGCATATTGGCTGTTAGCATCCATAGTGTGCTCGTTGACGTACATCAAGTCAAAGAAGCCACCATCAGTGCCGAGTGCGGGCTCATCGTTGCACACGCGCAACAGCTTGCGATAGGCAGCCCGCAAGCGTCGCTCACCAGCAGTGCTATGCCCTGTGAGCCACCGGCGCAAGGTGGGTATGCTCCAATAGTCAAAGATGGTGGTTCGTCCATCGTGACCGCTATAGCCCTCGGCATCAGCGGCAGGCTCACCCAGCTCTTGCCCAGCGTAGAGCATGAATGGCGCACCACGCAGCGTGGCACTCACCACCACCGCCGGCCAAGCCCGCCAAGGGTCACCGCACAGTTGTTGCGAGGCAAGGCGTTGCTCATCATGATTTTCCATGAAGTTGAGCAGGTGTTGCTGCAAGCCCTCAACGGCTTGCCAACACTGTGTGATGCGTCGTGCCGGTGCATGATGGCAAGTCACATCAATCAAGGTGTCATAAAGCGTCACCTTGTCATACAGGTAATCAAAACCACCCTGATCTATGTAAGCGTGGTAAAGCGACGGATCATAAATCTCGGCGATGAAAATAAGCGCAGGGTTCACTTGCTTCACCTGAGGAATAGCCCACTGCCAAAACTCAACAGGCACCATGTGCACCATGTCGCACCGCCAGCCGTCGATGCCCTTGCCTGCCCAGTAGAGCAAGATGTGTAGCATCTGCCGCCAAGTGGGCGGAATAGGGTCGAAGTGTCGGCTACCATTCCATGGGTCAATGCCATAGTTGAGTTTCACCGTTTCCCACCAGTCATTATTGCCAGGCGAAGCGGTGAAGCAGTCGTTACCCGTGGCACGCGCCGGCATCTCGCGGTAATCGCCAATGTTAACGCCTGCAGGCTCGAACGGTTGCCCCGTGATGTAATAGAAGTTGTTGTTGGGACTAAAGAACATGCCCTTATCGTCACACGCACCCAAGTCAACTGCATCATCGGGTCGCACGTCGCTAGCGTATTCACGAGCCACATGGTTAGGCACAAAGTCAATAATCACGCGCATGCCAGCATCATGCACACGCTGCACCAGCGACTCAAATTCAGCCATGCGATGCGGCACGCTCACCGCCAAGTCGGGGTCAATGTCATAGTAATCGCGTATGGCGTATGGTGACCCAGCCAAACCCTTAACCACATGTTTGTTGCACGGAGCAATGCCATGCTCGCTATAGTCGGTGGCTGTGGCATGCTCAATCACGCCCGTTAGCCACACATGGGTAGCACCAAGCGAGCGTATGCGCCGCAGCACATGTTCGTTGATGTCGGCAAATTTGCCCACGCTGTTTTGCTGCATGGTGCCGCCAGGCATACAGTGGTCACAAGTGTTGGTGAACAAGCGGGGCAGCAGCTGATAGATAATGATTTTTTGTGATTCGTCTCGTTTCATGACCACAAAAATAGATAAAAAAATGCCATGGCACAACTTTTCAGTGCCTTGGCTTCCCGCTCATAAGGATTTTTTCACAGCACATGGAGGGGAAATTGGGCTTAAGGCTTAAGGAAATTGGTGGAGGCGGACTTATGCTCAAAGGCTAGTCATCCGCAAATGATTGTGAAGAAGATTTGGCAAGCGGCGCAATTCATTGCTTGGAATAGTGCTTGCACCATGCTTGCAACGCACAATTGAGGCAATCTGGTCGCTGCGCCTTGCACACATATCGCCCATGCAGCAATATCCAGTGATGAGCCTTGAAGCGAAGCTCCGCAGGGATGTGGCGAGTGAGGTCGCGCTCAACATCGGCGGGTGTTTTGCCCTGTGAGAGCCCCAAGCGGTGCGACACACGATAGACATGGGTATCTACTGGAATGGTCGCCTTGCCAAACACAATGCCCAGCATCACATTAGCGGTCTTGCGTCCCACACCTGCCAGTGCCGTGAGCTCATGCATAGTGCCAGGCACCTCTCCGCCATGCCTATCGACCAGCTGCTGTGCCATGGTTTGCAGGTGCTGTGCCTTGCTATTAGGGTATGAAACGCTTTTCACATAGTGTAAAATATCATCCACGCTGGCAGCAGCCATAGCTTGCGCCGTGGGATAGGCGGCAAACAGTGCTGGTGTTATCATGTTGACGCGCTTGTCGGTGCACTGCGCCGACAAGATGACCGCCACCAGCAGCTCAAAGGGCGTGCGATAAGCCAACTCGGTCTGCGGGTCAGGCTGACTGGCTTGAAAATAGTCCAGCACCCCGTCATATCGCTGCTTGAGCGTCATGATAGCATGAAAAGTGTGAATAAAGCAAAAAGACTGAGCAGCAGGTTAGTGCGCACTCTTGAACTCATCGAGGAAACGCACGTCGTTCTCGCTGAACATGCGCAAGTCCTTCACCATATATTTCAAATTGGTGATACGCTCAATGCCTAATCCAAAGGCGTAACCGCTATACACCTTGCTGTCGATGCCACTAGCTTCGAGAACGTTAGGGTCAACCATGCCGCAGCCCAAAATCTCGACCCAACCCGTGTGCTTGCAGAAGCCGCAGCCCTTGCCACCGCACAGCATGCAGCTCACATCCATCTCAGCACTGGGCTCGGTGAACGGGAAATAACTGGGGCGCAGACGAATCTGCGTGTCGGTGCCGAACAGCTCTTTGGCAAAGTAAAGCAGCACCTGCTTGAGATCGGCAAACGTGACGTTTTTGTCGATGTACAATCCCTCAATCTGGTGGAAGAAACAGTGGGCACGCGCCGTGATAGCCTCGTTGCGATAGACGCGCCCTGGGCAGATGATGCGGATGGGCGGCTGCTGACGCTCCATGGTGCGCACCTGCACCGAGCTGGTGTGACTGCGCAGCACGATGTTGCGTGTCACGTCACTCTCGTTCTTCTCGACGAAGAAGGTGTCCTGCATGTCGCGTGCGGGGTGGTCGGCAGCAAAGTTGAGCGCACTGAACACATGCCAGTCGTCTTCGACCTCAGGTCCGTCGGCTAGCGTAAAGCCCAGACGCGAGAAAATATCAATAATCTGCTTGCGAACAACCGAAATGGGGTGACGTGTACCCAGCTCGGCAGGGAATGCCGGACGGGTGATGTCAATTTTGTTTTTTGCCTTCTCTTGCACCTTGACCGCCTCGCGCAAGCTATTGATGCGCTCGGTTGCCAGCGTCTTCACCTCGTTAAGTTTTTGGCCCAGTGCACGCTTCTCGTCAGGAGCAACACTGCGAAACTCATTAAACAGGGCAGCCACCTCACCTTTCTTGCTCAGAAATTTGATACGCAACGCTTCAAGAGCCTCCTCGTTGTCGGCCTTGAGCGTCTCAATTTGCGCCTTGAGCGCCTCGATTTTTTCGCTTAGCATCATCTTGTCTGTGATTTTAATCGTGCAAAGGTACAATTTTTTTGTCAAATAATACAAATAGCTCATCAGATATAAATATCGTATTCGACAATTTATTGGTGAAAATACGGCATTCTGCCAAAAACCACCGCATTCCAGCAAAAGGATTGCCAAAAAAGTTGTACCTTTGGGGCAACTAATGGTGTGATGAAACAAGACGACAAACGACATGCCACGCAGCGCAATGGCGACCACCGCATCATGCGGCAATGGTTGCCCACCACGCGCAAAGAGATGGACCACCTGTGCTGGGAACAAGCCGACGTGATTCTATTCTCGGGCGATGCCTACATCGACCACCCATCAATGGGCTCGGCGGTGATTGGGCGTGTGCTTGAAGCTCACGGCTATCGTGTCGCCATAGTGCCACAACCAAACTGGCGCGACGATTTGCGCGACTTCAAGAAGCTTGGCACTCCCAAGCTGTTTTTTGGTGTGTCGGCAGGCGCGATGGACTCGATGGTCAATCACTACACCGCCGCACGGCGCAAGCGCAGTGATGACGCCTACACGCCCGACGGACGCGCCGGAGCCCGCCCTGACTACCCTACCATAGTCTATTGCGACATCTTGAAGCAGCTGTTCCCTGACGTGCCCGTGATAGCTGGCGGCATCGAGGCATCGCTGCGTCGGCTGGCACACTACGACTATTGGCAAGACCGTCTGCGGCCATCTATCCTGGTAGATTGCCGCGCCGATATGCTGATTTATGGCATGGGCGAGAAGCCCATCGTGACCATTGCCGATGCCCTGCGTGACGGAAGCACCATTCAGCAGCTGACCGACGTGCCGCAAACCGTGTTGCGCCGTCCCCTGAGTGAACTGCCTGGTGCCCCCAGCGACACCGACGTGGTGCTGCACAGCTTTGAGCAATGCCAGCAATCGCGCGAAGCTCAAGCACAAAACTTTCGCACCATCGAGATTGAGAGCAACTTGTGGCATGGGCACAACGTGTGGCAGGCAACAGGCGATGTGGCTATCAAGGTGAACCGTACCAACCCGCCAATGACCACAGCCGAGATTGACGCCTCGTTTGATTTGCCGTACACCCGTCTGCCCCACCCTCGTTATCAAGGCAAGCGCATTCCAGCCTATGAAATGATTCGTCACTCGGTGTGCCTGCATCGTGGCTGCTTTGGCGGTTGCGCCTTTTGTACCATCAGTGCCCATCAGGGCAAGTTTATCGCCTCACGCAGCAAACAATCGATTATGCGCGAGGTGCGTCAAGTGATCGAGATGGACGACTTCAAGGGCTACATCAGCGACCTGGGTGGTCCCAGTGCCAACATGTATGCCATGCACGGCAAAGACTTGGACCGCTGCAAGCGATGCACCCGCCCATCGTGCCTGCATCCGCAAGTGTGCAGCAACCTCAACACCGACCACAGCAAACTGCTCGACATTTATCATGCGGTTGACGCATTGCCCCAAATCAAAAAGTCGTTCATCGGCAGCGGTGTACGCTACGACCTGTCGATGCACCACACAGGCAACCCAGCCATCGATAAGGTGAACGCCCGCTATAACGAGGAGCTCATCAGATTCCACGTGTCGGGCAGGTTGAAGGTGGCGCCCGAGCACACCAGCGACACGGTGCTCAACCTGATGCGCAAGCCTTCGTTTGAGCTGTTCAGAAAATTCAAGACATTGTTTGACCGCATCAACGAGCGATATGCGTTGCGCCAGCAACTCATCCCCTACTTTATCTCATCGCACCCTGGCTGCCATGAGGAAGATATGGCAGAGCTTGCAGCCATCACACGCGAAATGGGCTACCGGCTTGAACAAGTGCAAGATTTCACGCCCACGCCCATGACGGTGAGCACCGAGACCTATTACACCGGCATGCATCCCTATACGCTCAAACCTGTGTTCACGGCAACCACATCACAGCAAAAGCAGGCACAACGGCTATTTTTCTTCTGGTACGACCGCAACAATCGCCGTGCTATCACATCCGCACTGCGCCGCCTGCATCGGCTAGACCTGCTGCAACGACTATATCCGCAACGCTAAAATAAGGGAAAAATAGGATTTTCTTATCGGGCACGGCTAAATTGCCCGCTCAGCACATTCCACAACCACAGGCGCATCTTGTCGATGCAAATGGCTAAGACAAAGATGCCTGCACCAAGAGCCACGGCATGAAGGACAAAACTTGAAGTGCCAAGCGTCGAATCCCACTGCTGGACTATCTGCTTGAAAAACTGAGTAGCGTAACCACAGTGCAGCAGATAGACTGCCAAGCACGATGTTGCAACCCAATTGACAAAACGATTGTGAAATGAAAACTTGGTGAAGAACAAAAAGAAGTAAACAGACGAAACAATCACAAGCGGACATGAGTAGGCATAAAGGTCCATAACCCTCAGGTGATGCATTTGCAACGACATGGCAGCAACCGATATCAGCAAGGTCATGCCTACATACACCAACATATCACACCATCGCGGCCACTGTGTCCATGCCGGTTTATAGAGCTTCATATAACGTGCCAGCAAGTACAATCCCATAAATGAGAGCGGTGAGTAGCCACCGTAAAACAACTTGCCGCACAACGTCTGAAACACATAAAAGCCCACTAACACAAACTGTAATTGACGCTTGGGGGCGTTTTCCACAAAAACATTGAGTGCTGGAGTGAAGATATAGAGCAAAATGTATGCCGTCACAAACCAATAGAGGTACAGCACCTCCATGGTGAACAAGGTGTCAGGTCCATCGGGGTCAAAGGCATTAAAATGGCGTGCTATCATATAGGTGATGAGCACGAAAAAGAAATATTGAAAGATTAACCCCCACAGGCGAGATGTCTTGGCTCGAATCCCATACCAGCCTGAAATCAAGACAAATACATTCACAGAAATGATTGAAATCGCTTCAACCAAAAAGCGGACAAAGCTGCTTGCCGGTTGGGCAGATATCATTTCGTTAGACGGACGACCCAAAAAGAAGAAATCGAAGTGCATCATTAAAATAAAAATCATGCACACGATGCGCAACAACTCCATATTGCTGTCGCGAAGCTTTTTGCCAGCTTGTAGCTGCACCGTGGTGGCAGATTTATTTTCGCTTGATTTCTCCATTTTTTACCTAAAGCCAATATTGGTTGCCCGCTATGGTTCTGCCTTGACAGGACTCCAGATTTCAATTTTAAGATTCTGGCTCAGAAGCGAGCTGAAAGCCTAACGTTGAATTGCCTGCGTGTGAGGTAGTTGGGCACCGCATACTGAATGTTGTTCACATCGGTCACCCAGTAGTAGCTGCTCACGTTGGCGATGTCGAGCAAGTTGAACACGTCAACACCTAGCCAAATCTCCTTGAAGTGACTAAATAATCCACTGACAGGGCGTGACTCTGAACCCACCAGCTCATAGCTCAGTCCCACGTCAACACGCCTATAGGCAGGCTGGCGGAAGTAAGCCTGGTCGCGCGTCATGTGGGGTGCCGTGGTGGGCAAACCATCGCTCAAAATGCCTTTCAGGCTAAACTTGAGTCGCGGCCAGTTGGGGAAGTAGTCGGTGAAAAACAAGGCAATGCTATAACGCTGGTCGGTGGGACGCGGCACCTTAACTCCGTTAAGATCCTCTTGTGTCTTCATCAACGACAGACTCAGCCACGAGTCGGTGCCCTCGACAAACTGCCCGAACAACTTCAAGTCAACACCAGTGATAAAACCTTTGGACTGATTCTGACCACTATACGCAAGCTTCAGGTTTTCAATCTCATAGGGGATGATGTTGCTCAAATTTTTATAATATGCCTCGGCAGTAAACTTGAATGGGCGGTCGAGCGCACGGAAGGTATAGTCACTGCCGGCTATCACTTGGATGCTGCGTTGCGACTTGATTTTATCGTTCAAGTCCACCGTGTAGTTCCCTACCCCATCGGCACGCTCATAACGATATTCCTTATAGAATGGGGCTTGGTAGTAAACACCGCCAGCCAAGCGCAATGCCAAGCGGCTGTTGCGTTCAGGCACAAATCCCAGGCTAACACGCGGTGACAGCAAGGTCTCCCCGTTGAAGTTCCAGTGCGAGAAGCGCAAACCTGCATTGAGCGACACCATGCCGGCACTGGTCATCAGCTTCCATGTGTCCATCAGCCAAGCAGCGATGCGCGTGGTGTTGAGGTCGTGGCTCGACGACTGCGTGTAAATCACATGCACCTCGTCGGCAATGTGGGGCAACGAGTAGCCTGCACTATCACGCCACTGCCACTCACGCGAGCGGTCATAGATGGACTCCCGACGCACCGACGCGCCATAGCTGATGCTATTGTTGTTGATGCCGATATTGCCCCGCAATGTGACATCAAACACGTTCATCTTGAGGCGCGTGCGCTCATGCTCATGGTATTTGCCCACACCAAGCTCACCGCCGACGCTCTCGTCGCCACTGGTGCCAGCCTGGTCTAGCCAATACTCACCATGGATATCATAAGCCACCAACTCGTCGGTGCGATATGCCGACGTTTGCAGCGTCAGGTCGGTGCCCTTGTCGTTAAACCGATAGTTGAACGATGCCGCGCCAAAGTAGGTCTGGAACTTGTCTTTCTCTTCACCGTCGAAGTAAACGGTGAATGACTTCACGTTTTCGCTAGTGCCGAAACTCGTCTCACGGTTAGCAGGTACAAAGCGGTAATCATTGATGCTCACGTTGCCCAGCAACGCAATTTTGAAGCGGTCGGTGGGCTTAAAGACGATACTAGTCTGGTAATCAAAATATTGCGGGTCATACTCACCCTTGCTATCCAACGAGCCCAGCAGCGACGAGTTGCGCTTGTAGCGCACCCCATGCATTTGTGAGTAATGGCTAGTGCTGTGTCCCAACATCAAGCTGCCGCCTTGCAGACTAGCTGCAAAAGCCCCCTCAAATGCCTCGGGCTCGCGATAGGTGATATCAAGCACGCTCGACATACGGTCGTCGTAGGCAGCACTAAATCCACCCGTGCTAAACTGCACACTGCGCACCATGTCGGCGTTGATAATGCTCAATCCCTCTTGCTGACCGCTGCTGATGAGCTGCGGGCGATAGACCTCGATGCCGTTGATGTAAACGCAATTCTCGTCGTATGAGCCGCCTCGCACCATGTACTGGCTACTCATTTCGTTTTTGCTGCTCACACCAGCCATGGTGGACAATACCGCCTCAACACTGTTGCCCGACGCATCGGGCGTTCGGCGCACGGCATCCATGTCGATGCCCTGCATCTGGTTGGTCTGTTTTTTGTATTCCGTCACCTGCACCTCAGCCAGCTCATGCGTCTTCTCATAGAGCTTGGGGTTGATTGTCACCGTGCCTTTGGCATCTATCAGCTCGCGCGTCACCGTGCTATAGCCTATACACGAAAATTCCACCATCAGCGTGTCGCGCTCAGCCACCGTCAGTTCATAGTGTCCTTTCAGGTCAGTGTTCACACCCGTGGCGGTACCCAGCAAGCGCACCGTGGCAAACTCGATGGGCTGACCGGCCTCATCGACCACCGTGCCCGTGATGGTCACCTGCGACCACGCCGACACCGCGCAACAAACCATGCAGCACAGCACCGACAACATCGTGACAATCCTTTTGCTCATGTCATTCTCTGTTCGGTTAATCTTTCTTTTTCTTAATTAACGCAAAATCTTGTCATAAATTATTTGGTGCTGCACATAAATTGGCATAAGGCTTATGGCTCAAAGCTTAAGGCAGCATGACATCACAGCAATCGGGCAGGTCAAGCGAATTTAGAAATCTGCTCAATCTGCCCGAACAGTGTTAGGCTGTTAATCGCTTCTTAGGCTTTTATTCTGCTGCAAGGATGAGGTCAACAACGGCGTTCACATCGGCAATCGTGACCTCGCCGTCATCGTTCACATCAGCATCGGTGCTGTATCCACCTGCGAGGATGAGGTCAACGATGGCATTGACATCGGCAATGGTCACCTCACCGTCACCATTCACGTCGCCCGTGATGACATCACCCGGGTCATCGTCATTGCCAAGCAACGATACCTGCGCACTGTTGCCGACGGCACAGTTGGTTTTGTCGCTGCTGTCGTAGTTATAGATGAATGCCGTGACGTGCATGTTGCTGATATCCCACGATGGGTTGAGTGTGAATGTGGCACTGTTGGTGAAGTTGTTGTCCTCCCACTCCACTGGGTCGCCCCACGTGCTGTTGTATGCGCGAGTCAGGTGCTGGTGCATCCATGTGGCATCGGCTCCGCTCTGGGTAGTCGAGCGAACATTGTCCTCGGTGAGGAAGATGCTCACCTGTGGATTGGCTGCCTGATAATTAGCATTGCGACGACCGTTAACCGTGGCTGTGACTTGGGTGCTATCGGCATTGTAGGTGAGCGTGATGCCGATAGCGACATTGGCAGTGACAGCCAGCTCATAGTCAATGAACTCAGCCAATTCGTCAGCCGAACTGGGCAAGAACGTTGCAGTCATGTTGCTGGTGGAATACATGCCATAGAAATAGGCCTGCCGGTCCATCATCATCGAAGGTGCGTAGTAGGTTCCACCCTCGTTATAGAACCACAGATACTCCTCATCGCAAGGCTGCGTAAAATCGTCGGTATAGTAGCCAGCATGGTGGCAGATGGCATACACGCAATCAGCGTACTCCGATTTTTCCAGCACCTCATGCAGGTAGCCAGCCACTCGAGGGCAGTTGACGCACTTCTCGGTGGTAAACTCCTCAATCAGCACATTGCGCTGATAGGCAAACGTGGCAGTAGCAGTGTTATTGGCTTCACGCTCGTCAGTACCATTGTTGAGAGCCGTGATAGCAACCGTCCAGATGTTGTTCTCGTCGGTCACTTGACTGGGACGAATGACAAACTTCACCTTGCGGGTCAGCGTTGAGGCAATGGTGGTGTCCAGACGGGCACTCACGGGACTCATGCCATCGGCGCTGCATTTGATGGTGAAACCGCTCACGTCGTGTGAGCCGTAGTTGTGCAATGTGGCTTGCACCTGCATGGCGGTCTTGCCACCGTTAGGCCATGGGCTGATGACCACGTCGCTGATGCCCAAGTCGTAGGCAGGCACATTGTCGCCCTCGACCAGAGCCTCGATGCTTAGCATGCCCTTGTCCACCATGTCCTTCCAGTCGTCATCGCCTTGCCGCATGAAGGCGGTGTTGTTGATGCCATCGCCCACCACCGACACAGCTTGCACGTTGGCACGCTGGTGCAGCGAGTAGCCCACATAGAGGTCACCAACATTGTCATCGATATCAATCGGGGTGTCGAGTGTGACCTCATTCCAGCCCTTTTGAATCTTAGGTTCCTGGTCACGGGTGATATAACCCTCAGCCAAATTCTCGCCATCGAGCGAGGAGCGCACCCACACTTGCAGGGTGTCGATGTTGACACGCGCCACAATGCCCGCCCGCACAGCGGTAATCTGGTTGCCGCTATAGCTAGCCAAAGAGCTACCTTGCAGCTTGATGGCACATTGGGTCCACCCTTTGCCATTCATCTGAATGCTAGTGCTAGTGGCAACCTCGCCATTGCAGTAGCCAATGGTCACACTTTCTGCCCAGCTGGCCAATGCCAGCAGCACAAGAAATGTCAAGATAATTGTTCGCTTCATCGTTTTTTAATATATTTGATTAGTTATGTTAATATTCATCCATCCCCGCACGGGGCAAACGACCTGAAAAGACTTTTAGCTCATTTCACGAAATCCACATTTCTAGATTTCCGGACTATTTTTATTCTATATTTGAGAACCATGATTGCATTTTAAATAGCATTTTTGCACTCGAGATTAGCTGGTCGTTTGCTCCCGCTGCTTCTTGATCACTTGCAGATTGAGCAGATAAGAAATGTCAAATCTGCTCAATCTCTGCGTGAACTATTATTCAGCTTCGAGGATGATGTCAACCACTGCGTTGACATCAGCAATGGTGACCTCGCCGTCACCATTCACGTCTGCCGATGCGCTATAACTACTAGAGAGGATGAGGTCAACGATGGCGTTCACATCGGCGATGGTCACCTCGCCGTCACCATTCACATCACCCGTCAGGCCGCTGCCACCCAGCGTGACCACGCACTCGTCGGACAGATAGCTGCGCACGCCATCCAGCAAACCGCTGATGCGGAAACCATAGGTGCCGGCTGACAAGCCGCTGATAGCTTGCTCAAGCACGTCGCCCATGCGCTTGCCGTTCTCGTAGCCACTCACTAGGGTGCGTTGCATCTGGCGGCAAGTGGCTTTCACGTCGTCGATGACCATCCAGCTGCCGTCGCGCTCATAGCGCATGCGCACGCGCTGTGCTCCGCCAGTAGCGAGGGTCAGCGTTTGACCCGTCATCGAGGGGGTATATTGAACCACCTCCACCCAGTTGCCATCGCCATGGTCAGCCTCGACAATGAGCTTGCCAGTGGCTTGCTTGCCGCGCATCCACCAGGTCAACTCGTCGATGACGGTCTCGTTCCAAGCGATGATGAGTTGGTCGCCATCGTTGGCAAATCGCAACGAGGGCGAGCTCTTGCCATAGTAGCCGCTCACCGAGTAGTAGCTGCTGCTGGTGGTGCTCCACAGGTCGGGCAAACCATTTTGCTTATCGCTGAAGTCATAGCCCAACGTGGTGGTTTGGTCACTATAATCCAGTTTCCACATCCACAGCTCATAGTCCTTGGCATCGCGGATGGCATCCCAATGGGCAGTAAATCCGCTGGTTGTGGTGTCGGTCGCCCACACAGTGGTCTTGCGTTTGGCAAATATCAAGTCCTCGGTGCTCGCGCTTAACGTGTCGGTCTCGCTCACATAGCTGCCCTGAATGGCGCGGGCAGTAATAACATAGTCAGCCAGCGGTACCAGGTTAGGCACAGTCACCGTGTCGGCACTGAAGTAGGATTTCTCTTTGAAGTTACCCACCGCATTGCCCTCGGCATCGGTCACGTTGATGACATAGCTGCGGGCGTAAGGCACTTCGCTCCAAGTGAATAGCAGACTGCTATCTTGCGCCTCAACCAGACTCAACTGGGGCATGGGCAATTCGTAGGGCGAATCACCCACCAAGATGCGGATGGTGTCGCGCACCTCGCTCACGTCGTCAAGGCGCAGCAGCTTGTCGCCAGCCCACGAGGTGACATCCCATGCGGTGACGTTGCTAGCACCAGGCATGCAGTCGCCGTTGCGAGTGGCATCGGTGAGACTACCATCCACCTCCACGATGTCCACACGCTGGTGACTATAGTCGTAGTTCACATAGTTACCGTTCCACGCTGCTGTGTCGATGTCGATGTGCCACAGCACCATGCCATGACCAGGCAAGTACTTGTCCCAGCCCGTCTGCTGTCGGTTCTCGCAGATAAAGAACTCGCGCTCGTTGGTGCCAGGCACGCTGATGCGGTAAGCCTTGTTGCTAGTACCTAGCCAAGGCAGCACGCTCAACGTGTCGGCATCGGTAGTCAGCTCTATGTAATCAAGCCACCCCAGCTCGGCGCGTTCAAATGCCGAGAACAGCGGCGGTGTGTTCATATTATTGTTGTAGGAGCCACTTGCCATGGTGTCCCATGTGCCCACGTTGAAGGTCAACAGGCTATAGCCAACATCGTAGTGATCTGCCAGACCAATTACATGACCAAACTCGTGCACAAACGTGCCAATGCCCGAGGGGTTGATGGCGCCAGTGGCACTGTAGCGCACTTCGTTGCTGCACGCATACTGACCAATCTTCTTGCCATCGCACTCCAGCGACATATCCCAAGTCTTTTCAAGGTGGGCACTGTGGGGCCAAATGTAGTCGTCACCATCGGGCTGGTCGGCTTGTCCATAGCCTGCATAGAAGAAAAAGATGTTATCTACGTAGCCATCGCCATTGGCATCATATTGAGAGAAATCGACCACCTCGTCAGCCAGCTGGCATGCCTCGACCACAGCCTCGCCCATCTTGGCATCTTGCGACGGGGTGTCGCTGCCGTAGTAGGCTGCCGTATGTGACAACTTCACAGGGCCCACCACGTCAAAGTCGGGCAGGAACTGCCCCATCGACGAGGCGACATAGAAGTCGCGTGCCGAGCCGTTAGCGCCATAGTCGTTGGTAAATCCTTCCTGATTCAGCAAATTGCTAAAATACTCATGCGGGTCGTCAACTGACATAAAATCTACGTCGCTAAACGAAATCAAAATCACTAGCGTGCGCTGCTTGCCATAGGCGGGGAAGTCGTTGATGAGCAGGCGACGGGGACCAACCGACTGCTTCACCCGCTGGGCACGTTGTGTGCGCTGCGCCTGACTCCACTGCTCCCAACTGGGCGCAGTAGCGTCAACCTCAAGAAATCCTGACTCGCGGTTCAGCTTCAGCTGCTGTCCCTGGGTGTCAAACAAGGCGTGCGCACGCTCATCGCCGCGCATCACCACCGTAATCGTCGAGCCGTCGGGCTGTGTCACCGTCTTCGGCTGCGGGTCTGCGGGAATGGGTCGCGCCGTTAACGCACACCCCATAACCATCAGACCGGTCATCATCAAAGCAATTGGCTTCATATCGTTAGTTAATCATTAGTTATTTCATTCATGCCCTATGCCGTAATCTGCTTGACCAGTTTCAGTCCTATCAGCAGAACCGAGTGCCCGCCCTGGTGAGTGTGCCCTTAGCGATGCTGTTACGAAACATTGCGTCATCTCTTTTCATCGTGTGATTACAACATTTTTGTATCGCAAAATTAAAAAGCATCAACAAAAACGCAAAATATCAGCACCCTGCGTTTTTTTAATTTCAAGAATTTCAAAAAAACAGCACTTTTTTTTCTTGAAAATTAAAAGTTCGCATCACTTGATGCGGTTATTTGGAGCTTATGATTGATTTCGCCAACTGAAGTCACCAGCACCATCGAGCTGCCGTAACAGATAAAGATGAAACCAATATGAGTGAATTTAAAATCAGCTTTTCCATCGTCAAGGTCGCTTTGCACCCGCAAAGAATAAGATATGAGACAAAAGGTTTCGCTCGCTTTGTTACGATAAAAAAACAGTCACGCCGTGCACATTAAATGCACGGCGTGACACGTTTCTCAAGTGATTTCTGCATGGTGATGTGTTGCCTCATCGCAACACATCACACACGCTCGTCACCGTTTAGATTACTTCTTGAGCACCTTAACAGTAACTTGGCTACCGTCGGTGTAACGGATGCTCTTGATGTAGATGCCACCGCTGGGGTTGGTCACCTGACGACCCTGCAGGTCATAGTAGCGGGTGCTCTCAACCTGCTTGTCGGTGTTGCTGAGCTCGGTTACCGATGCGCTCTCACCAACTTTAGCCTTGATGGCGTTAACAACTTCACCAGTGGTCTTGTTGACTACCAAAGCTACTACATAGAGCTCGTCCTTATTCTGAACAAGAGCCTCGCCAGAGGTGTTGTACAGATAATCAGGCTCGAAGGTCTGAGTGTAGGTGTAGTACTCGCCAGCCTTCACAGCGCTAGGCAGACTGCCCTCGACGTTGCCAGTGCTGCTGATGAGCACATCGTCGAAGTGCCAGCCCTCGATGGTGCTAGCCATGTTGCAGATTTCGCTCAGGTAAGGATCGCTGCCATAGGAATCGGCATAGCTAGCATAGTAGTTGCTCTGATCCCAGTTGGTACCAGCCTCGCCATACATATCATCCTCAACGAGCATGAATGCGAAGCGATAGTTGTCATCACTGTAGTTGCCAATGAAGCTGGCCGTTGCGGTAGCCTCGATGCTGGTCTTAGCCTCGTCAGCCCACTTGGTATCGAGCGAGATAGCAGCCTCGGCAATCTGGCTGATCTGATAGTCGAGCACCTCGGTGATGCCGAAGCTCTCGCTGCCCAGACCATAGAACGGGTCAACGTCATACTTGCGGTCAACCCAAGCGCCTGGGAAGCCCGAAACAGAGCTAGGATAGTCGCTTGAGCTCATGATTTCCATAGGATCGCTGTTGTGGTAAGCCACGCCAACAACGGCATCGCCATACTTCTTAGCAATCTCACGCATTGCAATCAAGCCACGGGTACACCAACCGCACCAGGTGCCAGTGTATTCCTCCATAAGCGGACGCTTGGTGGGAACAAAGTCAAGCACGTGAACGGTAGCCACCTGCTCGGCGCACGGGTCGAGGTTCTTCTCGCCATTGGCCTTGGTGGTGTTCAGATAGAGCTTGTACTCACCAGCGGCATCAATAGCGGGCAGCGTAACGGTCACATCGGTGTTGCGGCCATAGTAGTCACCACTCAGCGGAGTGTCGAGAGTCATCTCAACCGGCTCGCTCAAGCCATTGATGTCATAGGTGTAGGTGATGTTGCCCAGGTCGTTAGTACCATGGTTATAGACCGTCATGTCGAGGTTGAGTTCCTCATTAACCTTCACATAATAGTCAGTGGACTTGGGTGCCAGAACGGCAGCATTCTCATACACATTGTCACCAGCCAGCAACAGCTCGATAGTGGTGCCATAGTTGCGCGAGAAGTCCTTCCATGCACGATAGGTGCGCGAAGTGTGCAGCCAGAAGCCCTCATCCTTCGTTGCCGAAGTGTAAACGATGGGATAGCTGTCATAGGTGTCAATCAACTCGGGGATGATGAACGAGTAGCCGGCATAGAAGCCGTCCTTACCAATCGTGTAAGGCTCGTCAAAGATTACCTCAACCACGCTGTCGGTAACGGTTACATCCTTCCAGGTGATGTCGGCGTCGGCACGGCCGATGCCGTCACGCTCAGCTATGCCCAGATTGTTCGACAGCCAGCCGGCAAAGTCGGTGCCATTGAACTCTGAAGCGGGAACGCGGAAGCGGATACCCTTAACGACCTTGCCCTCGAGGCTAGCGTCATCGACCTTCATGGCTACATCATAGCCCTCAGCCTTTACGATACCTACATATTTGAAGTCCTCAACGCCGAAGAACTCGCTATAGATTTGCTTCACGTCGCCAGGATCGTTGCTCTCGCGCAGGTCCAGATAAACGATGTTAGAAGCATGCTCCTCACCACCACCACGGAAGATGGACTGGATGCCAATGCGCCAGAAGCCCGTCTCGTAGAAGTAGATTTGTGAACCGCCAGTTGCGATGTCATAGCTGTCGGTGAAGTTGTAGGCCAGCTCAGTCATATCCTCGGTCAGATTGGGATACTCGCCAGGACCAAAGACGAACAGCTCGTCATAGTCCACATAGATGCGATAATAAACATCGTCGGGGTTGATAAAGTTGCCCTCGGTGTCCTCCAGAGGAATGTAGAAGTTACCATAGTTGTAGCCACCAGCACTGCCCCTATCAACAAAGCTGATTACCGAAGGATCGGCGGGTGTTGCAGCGTGGTCAACATACTTGTTGAAGATAGGCTCCTCATACATCTCATAAATCGAAGAGCCTGCCACTACACCCATTATTTCACGGCTTGTCAGGGTCGTGTTCGCAGCATCATAGTCAAACGTGAGCTCGTCAAGGATGTAATAGCCATCGTTCTCGTAGACCAAGCCATACATATACATGAACGAGCCTGAGCCCATACCTATGTACTGCTTGCTGGGGAACGTAACCACACCATCGCTGATTGTGCCCTTCATCACGCCATCAGGAACATACTGTGAGAAGCCCTGAACGTAAACGTCGTCACCAACAATAGCGCCCTTGACCATCTTGCCCTCGCGGCCATTGTCGCCAACCCAGGTCATGCTCCAATCCTCAAGCTCAGTGCCATCGGGGATAGTAACCGCCTCGTCGGTGAACAGCGTGTAAACCGAGCTGAAGTCAAGATAGCCAGTCCAAGAGTCATCATCAGACCATACCAGACCCAGACCGTAGCACTCATAGGTGGAAAAGTCACCATACGAGTTATCCAGGCTGATTTGGTCGCCATCGATGGTGTAGGTTGCCTCGGTAACAGTTTCGTCCTTACCGTAGGTCAAATTACCATCTTCATCGGTGCCCATCTTGATCATAGCCAGCTTATAGCCATAGCCATAGGAATCATAATAGTACACATACTGGTCGAGCGGCACGGCGATTATCTTACCCTTGGCACCCATTCTCAACTCACCTTTAACCCATGTGCCAACAGCCAGCTGTGACACGGGGTCTTGAATGTAAACGGTCTTACCATCAGAAGCATAGACAATCTGCAAAGCACCACCATCCTGATAGGCGCCAAAGATGTAGCCCCAGAATGAGTAGAATGCGCCACCAGCGCGTTGATAGACCTTTACCTCGCCCGCGGGCTGGTCGGTAATCACATCAACGCGGGCGGGACCACGCTGCATCTTCATGCCTGGCATCACAGGTTTCACCTTGTGAGTGTCCTTAAAGGGCATGTCACCTTTCACGGCCTCGGTGGGTGTGAACGCACGCTTCGGGCTCAGTTTCAGAGCCTTCTGCTGTGCAAATCCACCCAAAGCCACCATGCTTGCAAGAAGCAAAATGTAGATTTTTTTCATCATGCTAAAAATCTTTAGGGTTAAACTTAAAATATTAACGGTTCTCAAAAATGGTTCATATTAGATGTCGGTTTTCCACATTATTTATATATAATGGGGAACTTTTCTATCGCATAGCGCAAAGTTATAAATTTTATTTAATTGCTGCAAATATTTTCACATTTAAATTTATACAACTGCCATTTTTTTTGATTTCGCACCAAAATGTCGTAAAGAATTGTAATCACTCATTTCGGTAAGTTGGCACAGCCTTGTCATGGGGCAATCGTTGGTCAAGCGCAGTGAGCCGTTCATCGACAATAATGGGCATTTTGTCGATTAACTGGCGGTGCAAATGATAAAAAACCGTAAATTTGCAATTCTTAAAAAATAAGACAGACACATGTTAAAGACCCTGCTCAAACAAGTCAAGCAATACAAGACGGCATCGCTGCTCACACCTCTGTTCATCATGCTTGAGGTGGTGCTTGACGTGCTCATTCCGTGGGTAACCGCCAAGCTGATAGACAACGGCATCAGCACAGGACACATGCCCAGTGTGTATAAATATGGCTTAATCATGCTGGCTATGGCGTTCTTGAGCATGATTGCAGCCATCCTGGCTGGAAAATACTCATCGTATGCCTCATCGGGCTTCGCGTGCAACCTGCGCGACGCGATGTACAAGAACATCCAGCGGTTTGCCTTCAGCGACATTGACAAGTATAGCACATCGGGACTGGTAACCCGCATGACCACCGATGTGACTAACCTGCAAAACGCTTACCAACAGATTATACGCACATCGGTGCGTGCACCGTTTAACCTGCTGTCGAGCATCGTGATGTGCTTTGTGATTAGCCCGCAGCTGAGCCTGATATTTGTGGTGGCAAGCGTGGTGCTAGGCATCATTCTAGCCACCATTATCATCAAGGTGTCGCGCTGGTTTACCGAGGTGTTTAAGCAATATGACACGCTTAACGGTGTGGTGCAGGAAAATGTGTCAGCCATTCGCGTGGTCAAAGCCTTTGTGCGCGAAGACCACGAGAACAGCAAATTTGTAACCGCCGCACAGCGACTCTATGACCTGAACGTGAAAGCCGAGAACCTGATGGCACTCAACCGCCCAGTGATGAACATCGTGGTGTATGCGTGCATCATCGCTATCTCGTGGTTTGGTGCCCAATTTGTGGTGAGCGGCAGCCTGACCACAGGCGAGCTGACCTCGCTGTTCACCTATGTGATGACCATTCTCACCTCGCTGATGATGCTGAGCATGATATTTGTGACCATCACCCAGAGCATCGCGAGCGGTCAGCGTGTGGCGCAGGTGATTAACGAGGAGCCCGACATCGAAAATCCCGCCAATGCCGACACGGTGGTGCCCGACGGACGCATCGATTTCAACAAGGTGTACTTTGCCTACAAGGGTGGCAGCGGCGAATACGCACTCAACAACATTGACCTGCACATCAAGTCCGGCGAATCAATCGGCGTGATAGGCGGCACGGGTAGCGGCAAGTCATCGCTCATCAACCTGGTGAGCCGCCTCTATGACGTGTCGCGAGGCTCAGTGATGATTGGTGGCAAGGATGTGCGCACCTACGACCTGGAGACCTTGCGCAACAATGTGTCGGTGGTGCTGCAAAAGAATGTGCTGTTTAGCGGCACCATACTTGACAACTTGCGCTGGGGCGACGAGCATGCGACGCTTGACGAGTGCCGGCAGGCTTGCATCACGGCATGTGCCGACGAGTTTATCCAAGAGATGCCCGATGGCTATGAGACACGCATCGAGCAAGGCGGAACCAACGTGTCGGGCGGACAAAAGCAGCGCCTGTGCATAGCCCGTGCCCTGCTCAAGAAACCCAAGGTGATGGTGCTTGACGACAGCACCAGCGCGTGTGATAACGCCACTGATGCCCGCATCCGCGCGGCGTTGCGCAACGACCTGCCCGAGATGACCAAACTCATCATTGCCCAACGCATCAGCAGCATCAAGGACTGCGACCGCATCTTGGTGCTCAACGACGGCAAGGTGGCAGGCTTTGACACGCACGACAAGCTGCTAGAGACCTGCAAGATTTATCAAGAGATATGCGCCATTCAGGAACAAGACGGCGGCGACTTTGACCAACCACACAACACCAACAGCAGCAGAAAGGAGGACCAGCGATGAAAATGCCAGGAGGAAAAGACAACCGCAACCAGGTGGCAGACACCACCGGTGTGAACAAGCGCAGCACCCTGTGGCGACTGCTCAAGTTTGTGTTGAAGAACTACAAGTTCTCGTTTCTAGCAGTTGCGGTGTGTATCGTTATCACCGCCTGCACCACGCTTGCGTCAACGCTGTTTACCCGAACCCTCATCGACGACTACATCACACCGCTGATAGGGCAAGCGCATCCCGACTACAGCCCACTGGCGCACACCCTTGCAAAGCTGGGTGCCGTGCTGGCATTTGGTGCCTTGTGCAGCTATCTGCATAGCCGCCTGATGATTAATGTGACACAGGGCACGATGATGAAGCTGCGCACCGGCATGTTTGAGCACATGCAGTCGCTGCCCATCAACTATTTTGACACACACTCGCACGGTGACGTGATGAGCACCTACACCAACGACGTGGACACCCTGCGGCAAATGATTAGCCAGAGTCTGCCACAGGCATTCAACTCGCTCATCACGCTAGGCGTGACCTTTGCCAGCATGATTGTGATGAGTGTGCCCATGACCATCCTGTCTATAGTGATGGCACTGGTGATGGCTTGGACCACCACCTATCTGGGCAAACGCTCGCGCAAGCACTTCCGCGTGCAGCAGCAAAAGCTAGCCGAGGTCAATGGTTTTATCGAAGAGATGATGACTGGGCAAAAGGTGGTCAAAGTGTTCTGTCACGAGGACAAAGCCATTGAGCAATTTGAGGTCATCAACGAGGAGCTGCGCAGCAACACCTACGACGCAAACCGCATAGGCAACATCGTGATGCCGGTGAACGGCAACCTGGGGCACTTGAGCTATGTGCTGATGGGCGTGCTGGGTGCCGCACTCATCATCAACGGCTATAGCGGCATGACGCTGGGCACGCTGGTTGCCTTTTTGACACTCAACAAGAGCTTCTCGCGCCCCATCGCCAGCATCAGCCAGGAAATCAACAGCGTGCTCAACGCCTCTGTAGGTGCCGACCGCATCTTTAAGATTCTGGATGAGCCCAGCGAGACCGACAATGGCAACGTGACGCTGGTTAACGCCATTCAGGACAGCGAGTGCACGCTATATCCCTGCGATTACCGCACCGACGTGTGGGCATGGAAGGTGCCGCAAGACGATGGTTCGTTCAAGTTTGTCAAGGTCTTTGGCGGCGTTAAATTTAACATGGTCGATTTTGGATATACTGCCGACAAGCAGGTGCTATTTGACATCGACATCGATGCCATGCCCGACCAGAAGATTGCTTTTGTTGGTGGCACCGGTGCTGGCAAGACGACCATCACCAACCTGATTAACCGCTTTTATGACATTCAGGACGGCAAAATCCTGTATGATGGCATTAGCGTCAACGACATCTGCAAGAAGGACTTGCGCCACAGCCTAGGCATGGTGCTGCAAGAGACCCACCTGTTCACCGGCACCGTGATGGACAACATACGCTACGGGCGGCTAGATGCCACCGACCAGGAGTGCATCGAGGCAGCCAAGCTTGTCAACGCCGATAGTTTTATCAGGCGTTTGAGTAACGGTTATCAGACTGTGCTCAACGCTGATGGCGGCAACCTGAGCCAAGGCGAGCGTCAGCTGCTTGCCATTGCCCGTGCCGCTGTTGCCGACCCGCCCGTGCTCATCCTAGACGAGGCGACCAGCAGCATAGACACCCGCACCGAGCGACTCGTGCAGCAAGGCATGGACTCGCTGATGAAGGGGCGCACCACGTTTGTCATCGCACACCGTCTCTCGACTGTGCGCAACAGCGACTGCATCATCGTGCTGGAAAAGGGGCACATCATCGAGCGCGGCACCCACGATGAGTTGCTTGCCATGAAGGGCAAGTACTACCAGCTCTACACCGGCGGCGAAATCTCCTAACACATGCGACAACTATCTATCAAACCAAACTAATAAAAACCAAAGCATTATGATGATGACATCTTTTTTAAAACAAAGCAATCGTGAGGTCAGCACACCTGCTGCACCATTCTCGCTAGCATGGCAACGCCTGTTGCTACTTGCCATAGCCTCGCTGCTGCTCTATGCGCCAGCACAGGCACAAGGCGGCGATGTGTATGAGCGGTCGAAGGTGTACGAATGGCCAACGGACCAGTTGGTGGTGCAAAAGCTCAAACAATGGCAGGACCTGAAGTTTGGCGTGCTGATGCACTGGGGCGTTTATTCGGTGCCAGGCATGGTGGAGAGTTGGGCCATCTGCGACGAGGACTGGGTGACACGCGACACCACCATGACCTATCAAGAGTACAAAGATTGGTACTGGGGTCTTGCCGACCAGTTTAATCCCACACAATTTGACCCCGCACAGTGGGCTGACGTGTTGCAACAAGCTGGTATGAAATACATGATTTTCACCACCAAGCATCACGATGGCTTCTGCATGTTTGACTCAAAATATACCGACTATAGCATCGCCCACCACGCCTTTAAGGACAACCCCAAGCGCGACGTGCTGCGATATGTGCTAGATGCCTTCAGACAAAAGCAGTTCATGATTGGCACCTATTTCTCAAAGCCCGACTGGCATTGTCAGGACTACTGGTGGGACGTTTACCCCACCAAGCGAGGCCGCAACGTGAACTATGACGTGAAGCGGTGGCCGTGGCGCTGGGAACGCTTCAAACAGTACACCCACAACCAGATGGAGGAAATCTTGTCGCGCTATGGCTCGGTTGACATCTTGTGGATGGATGGCGGTTGGGTTTGCCCCGAGAACGGACAGGACATAGACATGCCCGCCATTGCCCGCATGGCACGCAGCCATCAGCCTGGGCTGATTATGGTTGACCGAACAATACACGGCCCCTACGAGAACTACCAGACACCTGAGCGCACCATTCCCGAGACACAGCTCGACTTCCCGTGGGAAAGCTGCATTCCGCTGAGCGACGACTGGGGATGGGTGCCCAGACCCAACTGGAAGTCGCCCGAGAAAGTCATTAACACGCTCATCGAGATTGTTGCCAAGGGTGGCAACCTGGTGCTGGGCGTTGGTCCCACACCCCAAGGACTTATCCAACCCGAAGCTGTTGAGCGATTGCAGCGCATCGGCGACTGGATGAAACGCAATGGGCGTGCCATCTATGGAACGACGATAACTAAGACCTATAACGATGGCAACGTGTGGTTTACCGCCTCTAAGGATGGGCGCACCATGTATGCCATATATATGCTGCCTGAGGGCGAACGTCTGCCCCAGACCATCACTTGGAGCGGCAACCTGCCCGCCAAAGGCAAAAAAGTGCGTTTGGTGAGCAATGGCAAGAAGCTGCCCACCACGTGCCGCGACGGACGTGTAGAGGTGCAGTTGCCTGCCGGACTTGCACAGCAATCGGTTGCGCTAGAGTTCCAGGTGAAGTGAGATTTGGGCCTAAGACTTTGGGCTTAAGGGCTCTTTGAAAACGGAGAATTAATAAAGGCTAAAGGATTGCGGGAAATGTCCCAGCACCTTTAGCCTTTTATCTTTGTTGTTGTTATGATTCTGCTTGCGGCTTTTTAGCCTAGCGCATCATGTTGCGCAATGCTAGCCAGCGGCATTTACTTTTTGGCAGGAGTTGGCGTGATGCTTGGCTTTGCCGTTACATCAGGCATAGCGGTCTGGCTGGCAGTGGGAGCTGCGGCAGGTGCGGCTGCCTCGGCCTTCTCAGCCTTTGCCGGAGCGGCAGATTGTCCCACCTTGTTATAACGCTTGTTCAAGCCATCGATGACCTCGTTGGTCACGTCATATTTCTCGTTGATAAAGACGGTAGCGCTTTTGCGCAGCACCATGTCGTAGCCTTTTTTGCGTGCATAGTCCTTCATAAAGTTGTCGATGCTGTCGAGCAGCTGCGTCTGGCTCTGGTTGAGCTCATTGGCAATGCTCTGCTGCAAGTTGGCGAGATAGTTTTCTGCATCGTTCTGCATCTTTTGCAGCTTGGCTTGGTCGGCATTGAAAGCCTCCTCGGTGAGATATTGATTGTTTTTGTACTTCTGCTGCATGGCGTTGCCAAACTTGTTGATTTCGTTGGCACGCTGCTTTTGTGCCGCGTCATACTGGTTTTGCCTGCGCAACATCGCCTCGTTGATGTCCTTGGCGAGGTTATAGTTAGCCATAATGGAATCTTCGTCGATGTAGCGGATAGTCATTTTCTCGACAGCACTGTCGGTCTTGCCAGCAGCGGGTGCAGTTGCGGGTTTGTCGTTGCACGAAGCGGTCGTGAGCATCACGGCGGCAGCCATTGCAATGGCAGGTGAGAAGTGTTTAATCAATTTCATTGTTTTAAGAAGTGGTCTCTATTTTTTATTATTTGAAAAATTCTGGGTCTTGGGCACAAGTGATGCCCCGCTTTTTCATCTCGGCGTTACCGTGGATGTGGGTGTTAGGGAACTTGCCGTTGCGCGTGAAAAACACACGCACCCCCAGCAGAGCCACTGCCAGACCCACTAAAGCCGATGTCAATAACACGATAGTCATCATTGTTACTTCACAAAAAAACTGACTGCAAAAGTAAGCATTTTTGCGGCTTGTTGCACCAGTTTTCATAATTATTTTCAAAACAAGCCGCCAATCCGTCAATATTTAACAACGTTTCACAATCGCAACGCAAGCGGGCGTGACCCAAACCGCCACAAGCAACATGAGCCGCCCCCGACGTGCGGGGCAGCTCATGATTGATAACTTGCCAATGTTGGCTATGAGACTCTTGATTAGTCGTATTTCTCGATTTCTTTCTGAGCCTTCTCGAGGTTCTTCTGAGCCTTCTCTACATCCTTTTGAGCTTTCTCAACGTCCTTGCGGGCATTCTCGCTCTGCTTGGCCTGCTTCTCGCTCAGTTTCAGCTTCTCCTTGTTTTGCTTAACGGTTTCCTCGTCGGTCAACGCCTGCTTCTTGGAGTGCTTTTCCACCATCTTGTTGGTGTCCTTAGCCTGCTTCTCGGGCAGCTCGCTCAGCGTCTTCTGAGCCTTCGCTTCCTTGTCCTGAGCCTCTTTCAGCTTCTTTTGAGCCTTCTCGAAGTTCTCGTGAGCTTTTTGACGCTTTTCAGCCTTTTTGGCTTCTTTTTTAGCCCTGTCGGCCTCTTTTTTAGCCTCTTTTTCTTGCTTTTCGTAGGCCTTCTTGGCTTCCTTAGCTTCCTTTTCTTGCTTCTCGTAAGCCTCTTTCTGCTTCTTAGCGCTGTCAGCCTGCTTCTTGGCGGCCTCCTCCTGCTTCTGGGCAGCCTTCTTGGCAGCCTTGGCATCCTGCTGGCCTTGCTGTGCCTGCGATTGCTGTTGCTGGTTCAGCAGCTCACGCTGTTTCTGGATTTGCTCCAGGGTCTGCGGATCCTGAGGCTCGATGGTGTTGGTCTGTGCCACAGCCATGGGGGCTACTGCAAAAGCGAGACCCAAGGCAATAAACATGATTTTCTTCATCGTCGTGGTTGTTTTTTATTAATAATAATAACGTTAATACTTCAACATTCTAGTCTTTGTGACCTATTGGTCCGATTTTTTGACCTGCAAATTTACCGATAAGACTTGAATTGACCAAAAAAGTTTAAAACAAAGTTGTTTTTATTTAGGCTGAGGGCTTTAGGTATAAGGCTTAGGGCTTATGCGGCTTTAGTTTCCTGAGGGCTTGGGGACGAAATGTGCGAGGCCTTAAGCCTTAAGCCCTATGCCTTAAGCCCTATCATAGCTGCCGACGGCACCATTGCAGGGCATCTAGCGTTGTGACACCAGCGTCACTCAACTCGTGCAACAGCAGGCGGGCACACATCTCGGCATCGGCACCGGCACGGTGGTGATGAGCATGCGGTATGCCCAAGCGAGCGCACAGCTCATCCAGCGTGTTGTGCTGCTTGGTGCCGTAGAGCCGACGCGCCACACGCAGTGTGCAGTAGCAGTCAACGTGCCGTGGCACAGCCAGGTCGTAGTGTTGCAGCGTGTGACGCAAGCAACCGATGTCGAATGCAGCATTGTGTGCCACCAGCACGGGGCATCGTTCCACAAGTGGCGCAATGGCTTCCCATACCTCGGGGAATGCCGGTGCCGTGGCAGTGTCGATAGGGCGGATGCCGTGCACCCGCATGTTCCAGTAGCTGTAGCGGTTTTCGGGTGGTCGCACCAGCCAGTTCAACGTCTCAGCCACCTCGCCACCGCGCACCACACAGATGCCCACCTCGCACACCGACCACCGCTGCGCCGTGGCAGTCTCAAAATCGATGGCAATCACGTCAACATCAGGCATCGGCTGCAAGTGTTGTTGGTCCAATAATTGTTCGTTCATCTCGCTCACAGTTGGCACCAGCGGGCAGCCACCTCACATGGCTACACCCATCTGCCATGCCACAAAGGTAATACATTTTTGGTTAAGCGAGCGCAGCGGGCATTTTTTGGGCTTTGGGCTTAAGGCTTAAGCCCGCCCATTATCTCCTAAACCTTATTCCCCTAATCCGTAAGCCTTAAGCCATAAGCCCTATCCCTTAATCCGTAAGCCTTAAGCCCCGTCACGCATAGCTGTGCATGCCGCCGAGCAGGAAGTTGACACCAAAGTAGGTGATGAGGACGCTGACGAAGGCGAGGATGCAGTAGATGTGGAAAAACATGGGGCGGTTAAAACGGGGCAACGATTGGGTGTGTAGCGGCAGGGCATAAATAATGAGGGTGATGAGTGCCCACACCTCCTTGGGGTCCCAGCTCCAATAGGTGCCCCACGACACGTTTGCCCACACGGCACCGATAAAGATGCCTGCTGCCAGCAAGAACACGGCAGGGTACAGGATGAGTTGCCCCACCAGATGCAGCCGCACCACCAATGTGCCATTTCGGCGCAGCACAACTGCCATGATGCCCGATAGCATCAGGAACGCCAGCAGCGCATATGCCAGCATGATGACAGCCACATGCACACTGAGCAGGGGCGACGCCAGCACAGGCATGAGCGGAGTGATTTGCGGATTGCTCTCGCTCAGCGACGCCACCATCAATGCCAACCCTGCCGTGAGCAAGCCGAAGGGCATCACCAGCCCCCATCGCCGTTGCAACGCCAGTGCTGTCACCAGTGCCGCCCACGCCATGCCCTGCATGGTCTCGAAGCCGTTGCTCAGCGGCACATGCCCACTCACAACCCACCGCAGGGCGATGACTACCGTCAGGTAAAGGCACGCCAGCACCAATGCGGCACGCCCAGCAGTCAGCACCCACCGCGGCAGGCGTGACAGGTCGGCTCCCGCACGGCACACCACGATGAACAAGATGATGCCAGCCGTGACAAGCAGTATCGCCACCAGACGGTCATGGCTCAAGCGGTTGTACCACATCTCGGCGCCAAATCGGGTTGCCGAGGGCAGCAACGCACCGCCCTCCTTCTCCTGATATTGCCGCAGCTTGTCGATGAACTGCTGCGCACCTTGCCAATCTTGCTTCACCACTAGCTCATACAAATAGTCCATGCCATGACGGACAAACGCCCACTTGCCGTCGTCGATGTCGTGGGGTATCTCTAGCGACCCTTGCGAGTACCATTCTAGCGACCCGTTGTGGTTGAGGGGGAAGAGCTTGACGGCGGTGCCAGCAGCCACTATGCTCGCCACCTGATATTGCTCGTCGGCTTGCGCAATGGCACGCATGGTGGCATCGTCGCCAGCTGCCTGCAAACTGTCGATGGCAAGCGGCATGCTGCCATCGCTCACCGCGCGGTTAAAGTCCTGCAACGAGGCATACTTGCCCTGCTCAATGCCCAGGATGTGGCGCACGGTGCCGTTTTTCACCTTAATCATGGGCTCATCCTTCCAATTGTCGTAGTAGAAAATCCACCCAGCCACCACCTGCTCGGCAGTCAAACCCTGATAAGCAGTCTTGCCGCACAGTTTGGCGGTAAACTCGCGGGCAAAGGTCTGGAATGGGCAGATACGGCCATTGTGCAGGATGCGGAGCGTCGCCATCTGGTCTGCCACATCACGGGGCACGGTTGGTGGTGTGGCACTGGCGGTTGTCGTGGCGAGCAGCAGCATCGCCACAGCGGCTGTGCGGCGCAGGGCACGATGACGCAGCAGCCGCCTAAAGCCCGACTTGCGGCTCACCAGCGTCCACAACATGGCTATCAATAGCAGGGCATAGCCGCAATAGGTCACCGCAATGCCCGCGGGGTCATGACTGATGGTGAACACCGAGCCGCCACCGCCTGCATCATAGCCCGTCTGATAGAAACGATAGCCCCGATGCGTGAACACCTTGTTCATCGACACGGTGCCAGCCGTGGTAGTCGTGCCATCAGCGGGGTCGGTCACAACGATGTGGCTCACATAGTCCATGGGCGCATGGGTGCCAGGATAGGTCTGGATATCAAACGACTGCAACGTGACCGTGAACGGCAACTGCCACGCTTGTCCCTGGCTGCCATAGAACTCGCGCAGCGGCTTGCCCTGCGCTACCTGCACCCTGCCGCGCTGTGCAGTCTGCCAGGTGATGCCGGCACCCGCCAGAATGACCAACAGTGCCACGTGCAGCAGCAGGGTTGCAGGCTGGCGATGCAACCGCCGCGAGACGATGTACACCAGTCCCGCCACCGCGATGGCTGCCCACATCGCCACAAACCACGGTGCGTCATAGACTGCCGCCCTCGCCGCCGCAGTGCCATGCAGCTTCTCGACCACCGTTGCCGCAGCCAGTACCGCCAGCATGGCGATGAGCAGTGCGAATGCAAATTGCTTGACTCGTTTCATATCGTTGACAACCAGTTAAATAGACAACCGTCACGGCGTGTCTGCTATGATGTAGCCACGCCGCGACAGTTAGCAAGATGAAGCATTAAATCGATTCGATGAAGGTCACCACAGCGTCGCGGTCGCTCTTGCTGAGCTGGCGGAACTTCTCCACACTGGCGCGAGCGTCGCTCTGTGCATTGCCATGCCACATGATGGCCTCGATGACGGTGCGTGCGCGGCAGTCGTGCAGACGATCGTCAGCGCCTGTGCACTTCAAGCTCAAGCCACGCCCCCACAGTGGGGTGGTGCGGCACCAGCCCGTGCGAATGTCGTTCTGCATGAACAAGCGGTGCTGAATCAGGTCGCTATAGGGCCAAATCTTCTGATACGGATAGCGCGGCAACATGTCAGCATAGGCACCCACAAAGAAGTTGTTGGGATCACGAATCTCGTCAGCTCCCGTGGTCCAGCTGGGACGGTGGCAATAGGCACAACCCAGCTCGGTGAACAACTCCTTGCCACGCAAGAACTCCTCGCTGGTCACGTTGCGGGCAGCGGGAACTGCCAGACCGCGATGCCATGCCATCAGGTCGATATACTCCTGGTCGGTCATCTCGATAGGCAGGCTCTTGCCCATCAGATAGTTGTAGATGTCGGTTTCGGGATCGCCCGTCACATTCATATTAGGGTAGTAGGTGTAGAATTGCGCCTGCACATCAGGATCCTTGCTAGCAACGGTAGCGTAAGCCGCGGTCATGTAGTGATAACGGCGGTCGCTGCGGGTCACGTTGGTGATGTTCCAAATGGCGTTAGCGCCAGCACCGTCTTGCAGGTTGGCACGCGACAGAGCGTAGGTGTAGCGGCGTACATACTTGGTGCCATCGCCTTGCACGCTATTGGTGTAGTAGCTGGTGAAGTCCCCATTCGCCCAAATCGAGGGGTTGAGCTGAGCACCAGCGGCAGCCTCGGCAACATATTGTGCGCGGATGCTGTCCTCGGGGATGGCATCTATCAAGCCCGTGCCATACAAGCCGATGGTCGATTCCAACCGCACACGCAACTGCGAGTAGGCAATGTCCTTGCCACCCACTTGCAGCGGCACATAGAATGCAGCCTCAGGAATCGTGACTTCAGGATAAATCAACTCGTAAGTCTCGCCGTCGGGGAATTTGTTGCCCCAGTCATCGGTATAAGTGAGCCAGCTAATCTGTATCTGCTTCTCGTCGATGGGTGCCTTAAATGGGGCGACGGCTTGCGTTTGCGGCATGCCTGTGAGCGACGACAGGTAGGTGTCGTTCTCGTCGGTCAGCACTAGCAGGTAGCCGTTGTTGATTTGCTCGCTGTTGTAGGACGTTTGGCGAGCACCGTGACCGTAGCTGGGGTGGCAGGCGATGCAACTGCTGCGCACCGAGAGCGGTCCCAATCCACGCATGGGTGTGCTGGCAGCGGTGTCGCTGTCAAATGGCGACTCAAAGATGCGCTCGCCACGCTTGAACGACGCCAGCAGCCCCTGGTTGTTGATTGCCTCGGTCTCTTGCTCGTAGGCAGATGCGGTGGTGTTGCTAGTGGTACCCAGCTTGCCGCCCGTGTAATAATAGTCAGGTAACTCGGTGACCTCTGGATCGGGTGTATCACCACTGCCATTATTATCATCGCTGCATGCAGGGAGCGTGAACAATGCGCTCAACGCTATGATAGGTAACAGAAATTTTTTCATTTTCAAGATGTTTTTTAGCCGCCGGACAAGGTGGGACTCCTTTATCCGCCCCACCCCATCCATTGGCTGTGGTTGCATTTTATGATGATTTACAGTGCCTCGATAGCGGCATCCAGTGCATCCAGCAGGCGGTTGCAGGCGTCAACAGCAGCCTTGGTCTCGGCAGCCGACAGGTGGTTGCGGAAGGGGGCGGGCATGTTGGCAACCTCGGTCAGGGCGTTGGCGATGGCGTTGCGCACCTCGGTGTCGATGCTCTCGCTCACCTCGTCGCGTATGTAGCTAGCCATCGAGTAGCTGGCAACACTGCCGTCCAGCGTGCCATAGTAAGCGTTGCGCACGCTCACGATGTTGTCGGTGAAGTCAGCAATCGAGTTCCAGCTGTACCACGATTCCACATCCAGCACGTTCTGCGAGTTCACGGGGTCCATAATTTTGGTGTTACCCACCTCGTCACTGATGTCGGCGGCACCTTGCAGGATTTGCTCCATGGCACTCAGGCGGGTCTTGTAGATGGTGTTGCCACTCTCGCCAGCCTGAATCATATTCTCGCCATAGTTCATGGTCGGCTCAGCCTCAAAGTCGGCAAGCACGCCCTGCTTATAGCTGGTCACGTTCTCCAATCCTGCCCACGCGGCTTCAAGGCGAATGGTCTGCACAGCCAGGTCCTCGGCTACAGCCTTGTTGTAGATCAACTCGTTGGTGCTGATGTCGTTGATGTCGCGAGCACCACCGTCACGGAACAGCACATACTCCACAGCGTGGAAGCCCAGCAGACCGTAGCCCAGCGTGGCAAACGCCTCGGCACTGGCGCCATCGCCATCCAGCTGCTCAATCAGCTCGCCATTGGTGAGCACGTTGTCCAGTTGCGACTTCTGCAACGGCCACGAGTCGATGTGCGGGTCGATGTTGTAGTCGGCGGCGGCACCATACAGGAACGCCTCGCTGCGCTCCCAGTAAACGCGAGCCGTGGTCCATGCTTTGCAGGCGGCTGCCACGTTGTCCTGAGTGGGATTCTCGTCCAGAGCCACACAAGCCTTGTGCAGCTCGATAGCCGCATCGGCAAGCGACTTATAGGTGGGGACAACTACCTGGTTCACATATTGTGTGATGATTTTAGTCCTCACACTCTCCATCATGGTCGAGCCATTGTCTTCAGGTTCATCATTATTGTCGCTGCTGCATGCGCTAAAGGTTAAACACAAGCAGAGCATACAAACGAGCCCAAGGCTCTTTTTCAAAAAATCGGTTACTTTCATTTCCTTAAAAAAATTGTTGTTGTTTAGCTATTATTATTTTATTAACTCGGTTGCTATTACATATATATTAATTAAAGCTGGAACAGTCCACTGTAGCAGATGCCCAAGCTGATGGTGGGCTCGTTGTTGTACTGCGACGAGAGGATGCGGTAGCTATACTCGCCCTTGATGGCTATCTGCTTGATGGGATAGTAGTTGAAGCCACCCGTCACCTTCTGGCGCGACCACATCTTTTCGTCGGTCATGCCCTTCACCGTCTTGTACATCGAGTCATAGTAGTCATAGCGCCCAAACAGGTAGAAACGCTGGTCGCGAGCACGCATCGACGCAATCTGCGAGAAGATGTCATAGCCCGCCTCCACGCCCACGGCGATGGCAGCCTCGGCAACATTGGTCTTGGGCGACGGGCTGTCGCTGCGCGTGGTCAGGTTGGCGGCGGTGATCTCCATCGAATTGCTCAAGTGGCCATAGTCAAAGTTGCCTCGCGCAATCAAGTTGTGGTCGTTATACAAAAAGTCAAACGCCCCGATGGCAACCGTGCCATGCAGCCCCTCGTATTTGCCCGTGGCATTCAGCGTGTTGTTGGCACTGTTGCCCAGATAGCCACTCATGCTCAGGCGCAGCCCCTTGACACTATAATTGTCGATGCGCACAGCACCAGCATACGCCGTAGCCATCTTAAACTCATAGGGGCTGCCAGCGCCATCGTGAATCCACCCCTTATTGCCAAAACGGTCGGCATCCAGTCCGGCGATGAACATCGCCTCATAGCGCCACTGCGGCAGGCGCCCCCACACACTCACACCCGTCTCGTGCCACGTGCACGGCATAATGGTGTTCTCGCCCTCGGGACGATAGACGGTGAAAAACTCGGTGGGCATGTGCGAATTGTTGGTGCCACCCACGGGCACCACCATGTGACCCGCGCGGATGTTGAGCGACGGCTTGAACGACTTTTGCAGCCAGAACTGCTCAAGCGCAACCTCGCCGCCACGTTCCACCTCGCTCTCATACTCACCAGTCTCCTCCTCCTCGACCTCAACAGCACTCTCGGTGCCGCCATGCTCAAACTCAATTTCAGAGCCCATCGACCAGCCCTTGCCAAAGTCATAACCAATATACACCACCACATGCGGCAAGTCAAACTGGCCATACCCATTGGCATCCTTATACAAGTCGGCGTTGGTATAGCGCTTGTAGTTGTTGCTATAGAACATGCGGCTAGCCACCGCCTCGCCATAGCCACCGATGGTCAAGCGATGCTTCACCTGGTCAGGTAACTCAGTTTTCGCCTGCTCGTCTGCTGCCGGCTTCTTGTCAAGCAGATTATCGGCAAATGCTCCACCTGTGCCGACGGCAAAACACACTAATAACGAAAGTAATGCTTTTTTCATAGATAATTCACGACTAAAAATATGTTTCATTTGTGACCGCAAAATTACCTGGTTTTTAAAAAATGTAAAATCACCATTAGTGATGAAATCACGCCTGCCACATCACCCTTTTTGGTGAAAAGAGCCCAAATCTGCGAGCAATTGAGCAGCGGCTTCTAAACATCTATATATTGATGGCTGCCTGCAAAAAAATCGGGACACCCATTCTAAAATCATGTCGTATGAGGAAAATATCGGTATCATTTCGCCAACTGTTAAATGGGGTGAGTGTGGTGGGGTTGTTAATAAGTTTTTTTTGCGTGATTGGCGAAATTGGCGTAACTTTACGTCGCCGTTACCGTGCCGTGCGGCATCTGTGTGTGCCATTGCGGCATGGCGGCTAGGTCACCTGACCAAAAAAACGACATCAACCCATAGAAACCAGACTTGAAGAAGAAGATAGGAGACACTGATATATGACACCATTTGTTCACCTGCATGTGCACTCACAGTACTCGATACTCGACGGGCAGGCACCCGTGAAGGCACTGGTCGATAAGGCTATTGCCGACGGCATGCGCGGCATGGCGCTCACCGACCATGGCAACATGTATGGCATCAAGGAGCTGCACGACTACGTCCGCAAGGTCAACGCGGGCAAGCCCGAGGGCGAGCGCTTCACGCCGATATTTGGCTGCGAGGTGTATGTGGCACGTGGCGACCGCCACGACATGACCGACAAGCACGACAAGGGCCACCACCTGATATTGCTTGCCAAGAACCTGCAGGGCTACAAAAACCTGATTAAGATAGTGTCGCACGCGTGGACCGAGGGCTACTACTATCACCCGCGCACCGACAAGGGTGAGCTGCAACGCTATCACGAGGGCATCATCTGCTGCTCGGCGTGCCTGGGCGGCGAGGTGCCGCAGCTCATCATGAGCGGGCAGTTGCAACAGGCTCGTGAGGCCATCAAGTGGTTCAAGGGGGTGTTTGGCGACGACTACTATCTGGAGCTGCAACGCCATAAGGCAACGGTGGCGCATGCCAACCACGAGACCTATGAGCGGCAGGTGGAGGTGAATGCTGCGCTGATGCAGCTGTCGGCAGAGCTGGGAGTGAAACTGGTGTGCACCAACGACAGCCACTTTGTGAACGAGGACGATGCCGACGCACACGAGCGGCTGATTTGCGTGTCAACGGGCAAAAAAATCACCGACCCCGACGTGATGCTCTATAGTAAGCAAGAGTGGTTCAAGACTACCGAGGAGATGAACGAGGTGTTTGCCGACGTGCCCGAGGCGCTGCAAAACACGTGCGAGGTGCTGGACAAGGTGGAAATCTATAGCATAGACCACGCCCCCATCTTGCCCGACTTTCCGCTGCCCGAGGGGTTTGACAATGAGGACGACTACCTGCGTCACCTGGTGTATGAGGGTGCCAAGCAGCGGTGGCCCGACCTGGACGACGAGCACCGCGAGCGGCTCGACTTTGAGCTAGAGACCATCAAGAACATGGGATTCCCAGGCTACTTCTTGATTGTGCAAGACTACATCCGCGAGGCACCACGGCTGGGCTGCTCGGTGGGTCCAGGGCGCGGCTCAGCGGCTGGTTCGGCAGTGGCATACTGCCTGGGCATCACCAAGATTGACCCGCTGAAATATGACCTGCTGTTTGAGCGATTCTTGAACCCCGACCGCATCTCGCTGCCCGATATCGACGTGGACTTTGACGACGACGGCAGGGCGGCGGTGCTCAACTATGTGACCGAGAAATATGGGGCTGAAAAGGTGGCCCACATCGTGACCTATGGCACCATGGCTGCCAAGAGCGCCATCAAGGACGTGGCTCGCGTCGAGGACCTGTCGATTGCCGAGAGCAACCGCCTAGCCAAGTTCATTCCCAGCAGCCCCAACGAGATGCCCGAGGAGAAACCTGGCAAGAAATATAAAATCAGCATCAAGAACTGCCTGAAGTGCTTTGATGCCTTCCGCAACGAGCTGCAGAACCCCGACCCGCGCGTGGGCGAGACCATCCGCTTTGCCGAGAAGCTGGAGGGCAGCGTGCGCAACACGGGCGTGCACGCCTGCGGGGTGATCATCGGGCGCGACGACATCACCGACTGGGTGCCCGTGAGCACAGCCACCGACAACGACGGGCAGCGCATCATCGTGACGCAATATGAGGGTGGCGTGATTGAGAGCACGGGACTGATCAAGATGGACTTCCTGGGGCTGAAAAACCTGACCATCATCAAGGAGGCGATTGCGGGCATTAAGCTTAACCACGGCATCGACATCGACATCGAGAAAATCCCCATCGACGACCCCAAGACCTATGAGCTGTATTGCAAGGGGCAGACCAGCGGCACCTTCCAGTTTGAGTCGGCAGGCATGCAAAAGTACCTCATCGAGCTGCATCCAACGGTGTTTGAAGACCTGATTGCGATGAACGCCCTGTACCGCCCAGGACCCATGGACTACATCCCCTCGTTCATCAACCGCAAGCAGGGGCGCGAGCCCATCGTTTATGACATCCCCTGCATGGAGAAGTACCTGAAGGAGACCTATGGCATCACGGTCTATCAGGAGCAAGTGATGTTGCTGTCGCGCCAGCTCGCCAACTTCACCCGTGGCCAGAGCGACACCCTGCGCAAGGCGATGGGCAAGAAGCAAATCGAGAAAATGAACGAGCTAGAGGCCCTGTTCTATGAGGGTGGCGAAGCCAACGGGCACGACCGCAAGGTGCTCAACAAGATTTGGGAAGACTGGAAAAAGTTCGCCTCATATGCCTTTAACAAGTCGCACGCCACCTGCTATAGCTGGGTGGCTTATCAGACGGCATACCTCAAAGCCAACTATCCCAGCGAATATATGGCAGCCGTGCTGAGCAGCAACCTCAACGACGTGGACAAGCTGTCGAAATATATGGACGAGTGCCGCGCCATGGGCATCGAGGTGCTGGGTCCCAACATCAACGAGAGCTACAAGAACTTTAGCGCCACCACCGACGGCACCATCCGCTTTGGCCTTGCCGGCATCAAAGGTGTGGGCGAGGGTGCCGTGGATGCCATCGTCGAGGAGCGCAAACAGGGCGGACCGTTTAAGGACATCTTTGACTTTGTGCAGCGCGTGAACCTGAGCTCATGCAACCGCAAGGCGGTAGAGTCGATGGCACTAGCAGGAGCATTCGACGAGTTCAAGGAAATCAAGCGAGAAGACTTTTTTGAAAAGAATAACCGTGGCGAGACCTATAGCGAGGTGCTCACCCGCTTTGGACAACGCTACCAAGCCAGCCAGCAAGAGATGCAAAACTCACTGTTTGGCGCGTTTGGCGCCATCGAGGTGGCAACACCACCCATCCCGCAAGCCGAGCCGTGGTCGGTGCTGGAACGCCTGAACAAGGAGCGCGAGCTGGTGGGCATGTACCTGTCGGCACATCCGCTTGACCCCTACTACATGGAGGTGACCTACGGCTGCGACACGCCGCTGAGCGAGGTGAGAAACCAAGCCGACCGGCTAGACCAAGAGCTGACCATAGCCGGACTAGTGGTCGATTTTCAAGTGAAAATGGGCAAAAAAGGCAACCAGTTTGGCATCCTAAAAATCGAGGACTATAGCGGGTCGTTTGACTTCACGCTGTTTGGCAACAAGTTTATCGACTACCAGAAGTTTGGCGTGCCAGGCATCGCCGTGGTGGTGCGCGGGGCATACGAGAAGGGCTATGGCGACGTGGTGCGCTTTAACGTTCACCACATCGACCTGCTGGACAACCACAAGGGCAAAATGGTGAACAACCTGCTCATCAACGTGGGCGAGGCAGACCTGCCCAACCTGGGGTTCGTGAAATCGCGGCTAGACGTGCCAGGTGACAACCGTTGCAGCCTGCTGTTCAACGTGTATGACCCGTCGCACGACCGGCACATCGTGCTGAGGTCGGCACATCGCATAGCTGTTGACAAGCACCTGCTGGACACGTTGACCGAAAACGAGATTCGCTATCAGGTTAATGCCAAAGTGTGACACCTGCAAGTGACAAAATGCCAGTTGGCACAATCATTGCACGATGCCATTATCACATCATGAGAGAAAAACAAATTTCTTTATAATCACTTTTATCAACTAACAAAAAAACGAAAACAAATGGCTTTAGAAATCACTAACGACAACTATCAGAGTGTACTGGAGCAGGGTAAGCCCGTTGTGGTTGACTTTGGCGCACCATGGTGCGGACCGTGCCAAGGCATTGCTCCCATTGTAGAAGACCTGGCAGAGGTTTACAAAGACCGCGTCATCGTGGGCAAATGCGACATCGACAATGGTGGCGACGACCTCGCCATCCAGTACGGCATCCGCAACATCCCCACCATCTTGTTCCTGAAGGACGGTAAGGTGGTTGACAAGCACGTGGGCTCCATCACCCGCGACGCGCTGGCTGCCAAAATTGACGCCCTGCTGTAATAGGACAAGCCAATGGGCAGTTGCACGAGAGCAATGGGAATTTGCCCGTAATGGCCCGTGAGCAAAAAGAAATTGAACAACATTCACCTGCAATGGTGACTAGCGGGAGGTGTGCTGCACAATGAGCCAGCACACCTCTTTATTATATTCTAGCCATTGAGCTGGCGTCACACGGGGTCCACGTCGTAGTAGAGGCGAACGGACTTCATGCGGCTGTCGGCGGCTATCATGTTCTCATAGAGTTGCCGCAAAATAGCTTTTACCTTAGTCATTGAAGCCGTGGTCTCCATTTTGAGAATCACTTGGCGGATGTAATAGTTCTGCACCTTAGCCACCAAGGGCAGTTCGGGTCCCAGCACACGTGTGCCGAACACCTGCCGCAACATGCCACTGTAGCGCACCGCTATCTCGCCCACCGTGGCATCATCGCGGTGCTTGAGGTAAACGTTAATCACGCGGGTGAAGGGCGGATAACGGAATTGCTCGCGGTCGGCAATCTCGTGCTGGTAGAAACCCTCGTAATCGTGCTGCTGCACAAACGCTATCACATCGTGCTCAGGGTTAGCCGTCTGCACGACCACCAGCCCCTGCTTATGGGCTCTGCCAGCCCGACCAGCCACTTGCTCAAGCATGTCAAAAGCCCGCTCGTGGGAGCGAAAGTCGGGAAAATTGATCATGGTGTCGGCATTCAGTATGCCCACAACGCTCACCGCGTCAAAGTCCAGCCCCTTGGTCACCATCTGCGTTCCCACCAAGATGTTGGTCTTGTGCTGCGAAAACTCGTTGATAATGCGGTCATAGCTATCTTTGCCACGGGTGGTGTCCAGGTCCATGCGTGATATTTTCTCGCCAGGGAACACGCTGTCGATGTCGTCCTCGATGCGCTCGGTGCCATATCCCACCACCTCGATGCCAGGCATTTGGCAGGCGGGGCACAAGTCGGGCAAAGTGATGCTATAGCCACAATAGTGGCACACCAGGGTGCGCGTGTGCTTGTGATAGGTGAGCGACACGTCACAATTTTGGCAGCGGGGAATCCAGCCACACTCCTTGCACCGCACCATGGGGGCATAGCCTCGCCTGTTTTGGAACAAGATGCCCTGTTCGCCTGCCTCAAGGGCATGGCGGCAATCGTCAACCAACTCGTTGCTAAACAAGCCGTTCATCTCGTGGCGACGACGTGCCTCGCGTGTGTTAATCACTTTAACTGCCGGTAGCTTGATGTCGCCATAGCGCGTGAGCAGCTGCACCAGCCCATATTGCCCCATGGTGGCATGGTAATATGTCTCGACAGCCGGTGTCGCCGAACCCAGCAACACTTTTGCCCCATGCATGCGTGCCAAGATGATGGCGGCGTTGCGCCCGTTGTATCGTGGTGCGGGCTCCTGCTGCTTGTAGCTGCTATCGTGCTCCTCATCTACAATAACTAACCCCAGCTTGCTATAGGGCAAAAACACCGACGAGCGGACACCCACCACCACGCAGGGTTCATCAGACTCTAGCAGACGTTTCCAAATGTCCACCCGCTCATTGTCGCTGAAACGCGAGTGGTAAACCAGCAATTTATCGCCAAAAACGACCCGCAGACGATGGGTGAGCTGGGTGGTAAGCGCTATCTCGGGCACCAGATAAAGCACCTGACGACGAAGTTTGAGGGCATCGGCAATGAGGTGCATATAGATGGCGGTCTTGCCGCTGCCCGTAACGCCGTGCAGCAGCGTGATGTCGTGCGTGCGCATCATCTGATGCGTCTCCCCATAAGCCCGTTGCTGCTCGTCACTGAGTTGGGGCGGGTCTGCCAATGCCGTTCCCAGCTCGGCAAAACGGTTGATTTCCTTTTTATAGATTTCAAACATGCCCCGCTTCACCGCCTCATTAAGCACCGTCGCGCCCACGCCGGCACGTTGCAGCAGTGCCGCTTTGCTGACCTCTCGCACCTGTCCACGTTGCAGCCAGTGCGACAAGTCAAGATAGGCAAGCAACAACGCCTCTTGCTTGCGGGCTCGCTTCAACTGGTCAAAAAAGGCATGCAGCGCGGCTTCATCACCCTGCCCTATCGTCAGCCGCACACAAGCCTCGGTCTTGGGCCGATAGTTGTCAACGATGCGCTCGCTCACATGCAGGGCATCCAAATCGAGCAAACGGCTCACCATGCGTTCCACGGTTTTATAGCCAGTAGCCGTAGCAATGTCCGCAATGCGCACACGCCCACGTTGTGCGGCGAAGTCCAAAATCGCCCGCTCATGCTCTGTGAGCTGTCCGGAGTGGTCCTCCTCAAAATCAGGATTAACGCTGATGATGGTTTCGCTTTCTACCTTGAGGCCCGACGGCAGAGCCGCCTTATAGACCTCGCCAGGCGAACACAGGTAATAGTCTGCAATCCACTGCCAAAACCGCAATTGCGGATGCCGCACGATGGGATGGTCGTCGAGGGTAGCCAAAATCGCCTTCACCTCATAACCTTGCGGCTTGTGGTCGTGCAGCTGCACCACTATGGCAGTGTAAATTTTTTTACGGCCAAATGGCACCAGCACGCGGCATCCCAGCGACAATTGCATCGCCACGGGAACCTCATAGGTGAACGTGCCAGGCAGCGGCAAGGGTAACAGTGTTTCGGCAAAGCGCGGCATCAGTCGTTAAATATTATGCTCGTTGTTAATGAGAGGGGGCTGCATCATCGCTACTGTTCACTTGGCCCTGCCATACAAATGCTGACGATAGATGGCATCCTCTTTCACCGCTGTGGCTTGCCAACTCACATCGGCAGGCAATGTCTGGGCCACGTCGTCACGCAGCAGCACCACGGCACGGTCGGTGAAACGGTCAACAAAACCCTCGCCAAGGGCGACGGCATTGTCACGCCCCACAGCCTCTGCCGTGCCTATCACATCGGTGGCTACCACATGTGCTCCGCAAGCCAGTGCCTCGATAGCCACAAGCGGCAACCCTTCGAGACTGCTAGGCAGCACCAGCAGGTCCATGCAACGCATCAAGTCGGGCATCTGGTCGGGTGGCACCTTGCCGGTGAAACGGCACGTCACACCCGCTGCTTCCATCGCCGCTTGCGTGGCAGCTAACTGCTCACCATCGCCAATCGCCCAAAAAGTCACCCGCTTGCCTAACTTTTTCTCAATCTGTTTAAAGATTTCCGGTAACAACAGCACGTTTTTGACCGGCTCAAAGCGTCCGACAAAAGCCACCACGGGCGAGTCATCGCTGACGCCCTGGCTCTCGCGCAACTGCCGACGCTGCACGGCATCGGTTGCCGGCACAAATGCCTCGCCTGCGCCGTTAAGCAACACCTCGGCAGGAAATCCGTCGGTCAATTCATGAGCCTTGTCAAGCAACCCCTGGCTGACAAAGAAGTTGCAGGTCGTGCTATGCAGCAAGTCAATAGTGGCTTGCTTGACCATGGCATCACGCGGTGGGTCGGTGTAGATGCTCGCACCATGCCAAGTCACAAAGCACGGTATGTGCAGCTCTTGCCCCGCCCACACCGCGGCATGCCCCGCCAGGCGGTCGTGGGCACTCACCAGGTCGTGACCTCGCATCTCCCATCCCAGCCGCCGCAGCCGGCGCAACATGGCACTGGGCTGACGGTGAAACAGCCTGTGGCGCAACACATCGCTCCACCGGCGGCGCCACCAGCATAGCTTGATTTTCACCCCGTCAACCTCAATGTCATCGGGGCGGAAATCCACTTTTGCACTATGCCGCAGACGGCGCATTAGCCAGCCATCATACACCTGAAACATGTACACATCAATCTGGTAATCGGCAATCTGCCGCAAGTGCTTCACACGGTTGACAACCGCATTAAACACACCCAGCCGGCGGTTGATGTCGCCCTCAAAAATAACTGCAATCTGCTTCATCGTCCTTTATGCATCTCGGTTTAACAAGCAAAGATATATATTTTTTGTCACTTGCGCAACAGCACAGGCGGGTTTTCACTTTTTTGTGCCATCAAATCGAGGTCAGCAAGCGGCATTTTGCGCAAATCTTTGGCGCGTGTCTTTGCTGGCTACAAAAAAATGTGTAATTTCGCACGATTTTAAAAACAGTGAACACAACACAATAAATTAATACACACTATGAGACATTACATCATCATGGCAGCGGCAGTGCTTGCACTGGTTGCCTGCAACCGTGGCGGTCAATTTAAGGTGCAGGGCGTTGTTGATGGCGCAGGCGACAGCACCACGCTAGTGCTGGAGCAGTCAAGCAACGGCGAATGGCAAATCATCGACAGCATACGCCTGGGCAACGATGGCAAATTCAGCGTGAGTGCCGAGGCTCCTGAGGTGCCCAGCATCTACCAACTGCGCTTGGGCGGACAAACCATCTGTTTCCCCATCGACAGCATCGACCACCTGACCATCAAGGCGAATGCCAACCACTTTGGCAGCGGCTATAGCATCGAAGGCAGTGACCATGCGGTGCAAGTGATGGAGATTGACCGGCAAGCGATGCGCTATGCCAACGATGAGGGTTCCGCCACCCAGTTTCAAGCATGGAAGGACAGCCTTGCTCGTCAAGTTGCGAGTGACCCAGGTGGCATCGTGGCATACTATGCCATCAACAAATACATTAACGGCACACCGCTGTTTGACCCGATGAACGACAAAGACTTGCGCATCATTGGTGCTGTGGCAAACGCATTCAACACGTTCCACCCCGATGACCCGCGCACTGCCTATCTGGTACAACAGTTGCTCAACGGACAGCGGCAGCGCAGGGCTGCGGCAGCTCCCAGCGACACGGTGTATGCCGACGTGGCATCGATTATCAACATCAAGCTTCAGGACTATAACGGCAAGGAGCACGACCTGTCGCAAGTGGCGGCGCAGCATCGCATTGTGTTGCTCGACTTCACTGTTTATGACACGGAGATTGCCCCACGCATGAACAAGCTGCTCAACGACATCTACAAGCGGCACAGCGGCTCAGGGCTTGCAATCTACCAGGTGGGGCTTGACCCTGACAATGTGGCTTGGCGGCAAGCAGCCCAAAATCTGCCATGGATAACCGTTTATGACCCGATGGGTATCAACTCGCAGACAGTGGGATCCTATAATGTGACGGGGTTGCCCACCACGTTCATCATACGCAACGGCGAAATTGTGGAACGAGTTGAGGACGCTACCCGCCTCGCAGCTGCCGTGGCGAAATATCTGTAACATATTGACTACAATCAACAAAAAACTCATCAACTAAACCCAATGCGTAAATTCTTATTAACAACCTTGACACTGATGCTGGCATGGACAGCAATGTTTGCTGTACCTGCCAAGCGCAATCCGTTCACAATGACCCAAAGCGACGGCGGTAGCCTCACCCTGATGATGATGGGCGACGAGTGGGGTCATGGTTATGTGACTGCCGATGACCGTCTGGCAGTGGCGATAAACGACAATGGAGACTATTGCTATGTGGTGGCAGGCAAGCCTAGCGCCATGCTGGCGCACGACACCCAATGGCGCACCACCAGTGAGCAAGCATTCATCAATGCCAACCGCGAAGTCATGGGGCTGCAACCCACTGCCATGCGCATCGCACGCGAGGAAGCTAACGACGACCCGCAAGTGCCTTGCATGGGGTCGCCACGCATCCCCATCATCTTGGTCAACTATACCGACGTGCAGTTTGTTGACGATGACCCTGTGGCGACTTTTCAGGATCAATTCAACACCAAGGAACTAAGCTGCTTGAACTACTTTAAAGACCAGTCACGCGACCAATTTACACCACAATTTGACATTTTGGGTCCGGTGATGATGGACACCGTTCGTTCATTCTATGGCAGCAACGATAGCTACGGCTACGACAAACAACTGGGCACAATGGTGGTCGAGGCTTGCGAGGGTTTGCAAGACAGCATCGACTTTTCGGTCTATGACAACGATGGCGACGGCTATGTGGATGTGGTCATTGTGCTCTATGCTGGCGTAGGCGAGGCTCAAGCCTATCGCACCGTGCCCAGCTCGGTATGGCCCTGCCAGTGGAATTTGGACGAGTGCTACCAGTGGGGCTATAGCACCAAGGGAGCATTTGACCTCAATGGCGTCACCATCAACAAGTTTGCCGTCTTTAACGAGCTGGAAGGCAGCAGCAACAATGGCACCACCATCGACGGCATTGGCACCTTTTGCCACGAGTTTAGCCATTGCCTGGGCCTACCCGACTTCTACTGCACCAATAATAGCAATGCCTATGGCATGGACAGCTGGAGCCTGATGGACTATGGCTGCTACAACGGTGGTGGCAACGTGCCTGTGGGCTATGATGCCTACGAACGGCACTTCATGGGTTGGATGGACCTCATCGACCCCACGCCTGGCACACGCTACTCGCTCGAAGCCATCAACGCTGGAGGCGATGCCGTCAAGATTGTCAACGATGCCAATAGCGACGAGTATTATCTCGTGGAATATCGGCGCAAGACCAAATGGGACACCTATCTGGCTGCCACAGGCTTGATGGTCACACACGTGGACTATAACAAAAGTGCTTGGACGGGCAACACGGTCAACAATGTGTCGAGCCACCAGCGCATGACCATCATCCCTGCCGACGGCAAGCTTAGCTCGTCAACCAACAAGGGTGACTTGTGGCCCTATCAGGGACTAGACTCGCTGACCAACAACTCCTCGCCTGCTGCCTCTGTGTTCACGGGCAGCTACATGAACAAACCCATCTATGACATGGCCATCGACACTGGCAGTGCCACCGCATCGTTCACCTATATGACAGCGGCTAGCTCAATCACGGGCGACGTGAATGGCGACGGAGAAGTCACCATTGCCGACGTGAACGTCATCATCGACATCATTTTAGGAACAGAAGCCGATGAGGAAACCCTTGCCCGTGCCGACGTGAATGGCGACGGCGAGGTCACCATTGCCGACGTGAACGCTGTGGTTGACATCATCTTAAACAGCGAGAGCGACAGCTAACCGCACATAGGAGCATAATAAAAAGGTTTCTCCACGATGCGACGCCACAAGCCAGGCTTCTCGCGGGTGAAGTCCTTGCTGTGCGCCATCCACTCGGCAGCTATCTGCCAGGGGTCAGGGTTTTTAGTAGTTTCCTTGGTGTGTTCGCGCCATTCCTCGCGCTGCTTGTCGTTCATGCAGTCCTCGTACACCTGATTGAAGAAGTCCTGCATGCGCTCACGACCAATGAAATCATTAATCGTCTTGTGTCCGATAACCTCCTCGAAAAAGACTCTCTCGGCGTTCTCCGCTGTGCCACACCTGTCCATGATAATGTGAACAGTGCCATCGCTGCTTATCCAACCAAGCACGTCTTTTTCAAGGTTGTCAGGTATATCGTCAGCAGTATTGAACTCCACATTGACACCCATCTCGTCTGCCTTGTCTTTGACGCGCTGCTTAGCCTTCTCGTGCGGGTCGCCACCTAC
>Ga0181612_120960_pt1 | contig 65281 bp, 52 predicted proteins | sample HoacroProtozoa21_FD_119630 | JGI IMG/M metagenome (GOLD analysis project Ga0181612, IMG submission 119630) | Hoatzin crop microbial communities from Cojedes, Venezuel. Combined Assembly of Gp0051906, Gp0051904, Gp0051908
AAGACCACTTGATTATGAGACTTGGCTATAACTTCTATTACACCAACAAACGAGAGCGCAATGTGGTGCAAACTAGTCCTTGGCAACGCAATGTGTACACTTGGCGCATCAACGCAGAGACTGCAGGCAACGTGCTCAATGCTCTCTCACCCCTGATTGGTAAAAAAGTCGAGAGCGACGATTCCTACAAGGTTCTTGGTATCCGTTATTCTCAATATGTCAAAGCCGATGCCGACTATGCTATTACTCATTATTTTGACCGAAAGCAGTCGTTGGCATTTCATATCGGTGCTGGTATAGCTGTTCCGTATGGCAATAGTGATGTCCTCCCATTTGAAAAAAGATTTTATAGCGGTGGTGCCAATAGCGTGCGTGGGTGGGGTGTGCGCACACTTGGTCCTGGCTCTTACAATAGTAATAATGCCCTCAGCAATTTCATCTACCAATGTGGGGATATTCGCTTTGATATCAATCTAGAATATCGTGCTAAGCTATTTTGGGTGATGGAGTTGGGATTGTTTGCCGATGCGGGCAATATTTGGACCATACGCGACTATGAAGATCAGCCAGGAGGCGTATTTAAGCTAAACAAATTTTATGAGCAAATCGCTGCAGCCTACGGATTAGGTATCCGTCTAGATTTCACCTACTTTTTGGTGCGTGTAGATATGGGTATGAAAGCATTCAATCCAGCATCAGGACAAGAGCATTGGCCTTTGCTCCACCCTAAATTTTCACGAGATGCAGAATTTCACTTCTCAGTGGGCTACCCATTCTGAGGCCAGAATAGGGCATTAAAGAAATTTTTCGGTAATTTTAATCTGTTTATATATAAAAGCACTAACTTTGCAGTGATTTTATCACAATTCAAGTGTGAAGTTTCTTATTTAAGTCACTGAGAAGCAATGAAAAAGTTGGTGATTTTTGACCTTGATGGCACCTTGCTCAATACGATTGAAGACTTGGGTACTGCAGCCAACTATGCCCTAGAGCGTAATGGATACGCCACACATAGTTTGGCTAGCTATCCCTATTTTGTGGGTAATGGCGTGCGCCGACTGATAACCCGTGTGTTGCCCGAAGATGCTCGTGAACCATCAATAGTGGACCATGTGTTGGCCGACTTTATGGAATATTATGATGAACACAATTGCGACTTCACGCGTCCCTATAATGGCATTCCAGAGCTACTCGATGACCTACGCGATATGGGTGTAGGTATGGCTGTGGCTAGTAACAAATATCACAAGGCTGTAGTGAAAATCATCAATCACTATTTTCCTACCATTCAGTTTGTCGCAGTAGAAGGACAAAAAGATGGCATCAACGTCAAGCCAGACCCCTCTATCATATTTGCCATCATCGCCCAAGCTAAGGTCCTAAAAGTCGATACGCTATATGTGGGAGATAGTGGCGTGGATATGGAAGCTGCCCGTCGAGCATGTGTGGACTCGGTGGGTGTTACTTGGGGATTCCGTAGCGAGAAAGAGTTGGTAGAATATCATGCTGGTGTTATCGTCCACAATCCAGTAGATATCCTAAATATTGTGGACAACGGCATACAAATCAGCTAATAACTTAGCCCTAGGATAGGCTACTCTGATTGTAGTTCTCGCAATTAGGAACAACTGTATGAAGAAACGAGCAAATAAACAATGATTATCTTTATCAAAATGTAAACGCATGGATTGGCTCATTGAACTAGTGACAGGCACGAGCGTTGCCCATTCCATCTTTATCTATGCCATCGTCATTGCATTGGGTGTGGTTTTGGGTAAAGTTAAATTTTTTGGCATTTCGTTGGGTGCCACATTTGTCCTTTTTATAGGTCTGTTGGTTGGACACTTAGGACTAGCCATTGATGCCTCAACGCTCAAATTTATCCAAGAGTTTGGCTTAGTGCTATTCATCTTTTCTATTGGCTTGCAGGTGGGGCCAGGCTTTTTCTCAGCGTTTAAGCAAGGGGGCTTTGACTTGAATGGATTGGCCTTGCTGGTCGTGCTACTCAACGTTGGCGTAGCTATGGCGATATATTACTTGGCGGGCAACATCAGCATCACCGATATGGTGGGAGTGATGTCGGGAGCAGTAACTAATACGCCAGGACTTGGTGCAGCACAGCAAACGCTGATTGAGACCAAAGGGGTAGCAGCCTCGGCACTCAACGAGTCGATGTCGCTAGGCTATGCTGCAGCCTATCCACTTGGAGTGATTGGCATCATCCTATCGATGGTGCTTGTAAAAGCTATTTTCAAAATTAACGTTGACAAGGAATCCCAAGCTATCGAAGCAGAAAAAGAGAACAGCCAGCTCAAGCCCTATGTGGTGAGCTACCAAGTGACCAACAAACTCATTGTTGGCAAGACGGTGATACGCCTCCACACCATTATCGACCATAACTTCACCATCTCACGATTGCGCCGAGCCGATGGTACTATCGAGATTCCCCGTGGTGACACCATCATTATGAAAGATGATATTTTGCGTATCGTCATGTCGGCCCAAGACGAAGAAGTGTTTGACGCCATCATCGGGCAACAAGTAGATTTTGATTGGAAACTCGAAAATGCATCTTCACATCCCATCGTGTCAAAACGCATTGTCATCACACAAAACGACTTTAATGGACGCAAAATAGGCTCTATGCGACTACATGAAGGTTACAAAGTGAATGTTACACGCATCTATCGAGCAGGAGTGGAATTGCTCGCTAGTCCAAACCTATCGTTGCAAGTAGGAGACCGTCTCACCGTAGTGGGAAGAGAAGAAGATATCGAGCGCTTGGCAGAGCGTATGGGTAACAGCTATAAACGACTAGACCATCCCAACCTATTCACTATGTTCATCGGCATCTTCTTAGGCATCTTGTTGGGTTCTGTGCCCATTTTGCTGCCAGGCATGTCGGTGCCTATGAAGTTGGGACTTGCTGGAGGCCCATTGGTAGTAGCCATTCTCATAGGTAGATTTGGTTACAAGTTTAAGCTAGTCACCTACACAAGCACAGCCGCCAACTTGATGTTGCGCGAGTTGGGTATCAGCTTGTTCCTAGCATCGGTGGGCATCGCAGCAGGTGGCGACTTTGTTGCCACCGTGTTTAGTGCTAATGGCGCTTTGTGGGTGCTTTATGGTTTCCTTATCACATTTGTGCCACTAGTGATTGCTGTGCTGCTCGCACGTGGTAGATGGCATCTCAACTATTGCACCATTATGGGTGTAGTGGCAGGTGCGACTACCGATCCACCTGCACTAGAATATGCCAACAAAACGGCAGGTAACGATTCTCCTGCCGTTGCCTATGCCACCGTCTATCCGCTGACCATGTTTTTGAGGGTCCTCATTGCCGAAATGATTATTATTGCTTTGGCATAGCTCACTATTAATTTTAATTTAGAATAGCCAACCCATTTGAATGGATGAAAAGTAGAATGAACTACCCTTTCATCCATTTTTATTGCTAGCCCCAACAGCTACCACCCTACAAAAAAGCTAAATCTCAGTCCAGTGCAAACGATTGCGTTGCTTTTTGTTCAAAATTATTTCATTAGAAGTCACAAGGCCCCTAAAAACTACTTAACTTTGTAAACAACTTCTTAAGGCGTTTGCATAGTACTCTATATATACAACATTTCATAGAGTGACATGTTCCCTTCATAACCAAAATTCTTTTTTAGACTAAAATTCTTAATTAAATAACCTCATAAAAACTAAAATCCAACGATGAAAAAGGTTCTACTTTACGCCCTTATGATATGCGCCTCAATGATAGGTTTGCAATCACAAGCTGCGATGTATATCGTAGGTAATGACCCATTTGGCGGATGGAAAACAAATGCAGGGGTAGAGATGACACAAAATGGCTCTACCTATACAGCCAATGTAGATATTGCATCAACAGTTTATTTTGTGTTTGCCACGCAACTATGCTCAGCGGCCGATGACTGGACCACCTTTGCCAACTATCGTCTAGGCCCCACCAGCAATGGTCAAGCAGTGACTGCGGGCAACACCTATACCGCCTATAGCGGACAAGGTGATAACTCGTTTGTGTTTACTGGCAATGGTAACTACACCATCACATTTAATAGCACTAACAACAAGTTCTCTATCTCAACCAATAGTGGAGGTAGTGGTGACGAAACCACAGGCAACCTATATATCTTGGGCGAAGCCGAAGGCAATAGCTGGGATCCTAGCGTAGGAGTAGCTTTGAGCAGTAGCGATGGCAACACCTTCATAGGCGAGGTTACCTTCAATGGTGAGAATAGCGAAGAAGATGCCAATGTGAGCTATTTCTCATTTACTACCAAGCTTGCTAGTAGTAGCACCGATTGGGATGGCATTGCTAGCTATCGCCTCACGCCCGTGAGCGAAGGCAACTATTGGGTAACAAGTGCGACTCTAGGCACTACTATCGGACTAAACACAATGGGCACCAATGTGGATATCGCTTTTCGTATCCCTGCTGGCACCTACAACATCACGGTAAACGTGAGTGCACTCACTTGTGTGATTACCAAGGTGGGTGGCGGTGGCAATGACGACGTGGTTGCAGGCAAAGGCTGGCCATCGATGTATGGAGGTGTGATGCTACAAGGATTTTACTGGGATAGCTACCAAGCATCAAAATGGAGCAGGTTCACCGATATGGCACAAGACCTTGGACAATATTTTGATGTGATGTGGGTACCCAATTCTGGTAGCATCGATGCATCGGGTACAGCCGAGAGCATGGGCTATACACCCGTCTATTGGCTCAAGCACAACTCCGTATTTGGCACCGAGAATCAGTTGCGTGAGATGATTAATACCTATAAGAGTCACAACACCAACGTGATTATGGACGTTGTGGTGAATCATAAAAGTGGTAAGACTAGTTGGACCGACTTTGCTGATGAATCTGTCACGGGGTCAGTCACGGGCAACACCTATAGCGTGAAGTGGAGTTCAGCCGACATTTGCAACACCGATGAATGTGTAGCTGCTGGTTACACAGCAACAGGTGCAGCTGATACTGGAGAAGACTTTGATGGTAGTCGCGATTTGGACCACACGGGTAGCAACGTGCAAGCCAACATTAAGACTTATGAAAATTTCTTGATTAATGAGTTGGGATATGCAGGTTTCCGCTATGACATGTGCAAAGGCTATTCAGGTTATTACGTAGGGCAATACAATGCTTCGTCACAACCTACTTTCTCGGTAGGTGAATATTGGGATGGCAATAGCGACAATTTGCGGGCATGGCTCGAAAACACCAAAGTGGACAATCGCATACAAAGTGCTTGCTTTGACTTTGCTCTCAAATACCCGATCAATAGCGCCTTTGGCTATGAGACTTGGAGTGCGCTTGCCGACAAAGGTCTGAGTGCTGATGGCAGTTATCAACGCTATAGCGTATCGTTTATCGACAATCATGACACAGGCCAAAGCTCCAATGCCGATTGCCTGAAGAACAATATCATGCCTGCTAATGCCTTTATCTTGACGATGCCTGGCACCCCTTGCTTGTTCTACAAACACTATATCGTTTATACCAACGAGATCAATAACTGCATCAAGGCTCGCCGCGCTGCTGGTGTTCACAACCAGAGTAGCATTCTCACTCAACAAGAGAGCAACGGCGGTTACGTCATTGAGACTCAAGGCACACGTGGCAACATGTATCTGCAATTGAGCGGTGCTACAAGCAATGGCACACCCACAGGCTATCAACTCGTGCAAAGTGGTGATGGGTACAAACTATTTATCACAAGTGGAATTGATTGGCAACATGTCAGCAAAGACGGTAGCATATTGGGTTATCCCATTGTAAGCCAGCCTGCAGGTAATTATGTAGGTAACGTGACACTCACAGTAGCACCCAGTGCTAGTGGCACCACGCTAGTCTATACCACCGATGGCACCATACCCACTACTAGCAGTGCTACCATCACGGCCAGCACCGAACTCATTTTCACCGAGAACACGACTCTCAAGGTGGGTGTGCTCAATGGTGACCAGGTCGAGAATATCGAGAGCTACATCTATACTATCGTTGATGAAGCAACCACTGGCATCAATATCTATGTGAAGACTTCGCTGAGCGATGCCTATATCTGGGCTTGGACCGACGAGGGTAGTGTGACAGGCACGAGTTGGCCAGGTAAGGCCATTAATAGCCTAGATGTGGTAACTATCAACGACATCGATTGGTATTGCTTGCATGTGAATGCTGATGCCGTATCGTGCATCTTCAACAACGGCAATAGCGGGTTTGAGAATCAAACCGCCACTATCAATCTCACTCGTGATGGATACTTCATCTATCCTAACAGTGAACTCACGGCCTATAACTACGCCGCTGAGGATACCTATCTTGATGTGACCGAGAAATATGCTGGTGCAAGTGCAAGTAGCGCAGTCTATAGTGATGTGTATGTGCTAGGTAATGTCAATAGCACAGGTTGGGCAGCCAACAATGGCGTCAAGATGAGTACAACCAATGGTGAGAAATACACTGCCACTATTGACTTCAAGGAAGAGAGTGCCTCGAGCTATAGCTACTTTAGTTTCTCTACTGCCTTGGCTAGCTCATCATCGGCATGGAGCGAAATCAGTGGTAACCGCTTTGGTGCGACCAAAAACGACTACCTCATCTCTACCGACCTGCTTGGCACCGAAATACAATGTGGAGCTATGGGAACATCTGGTGAATATGCCTTTAAGATTCCTTATGGCAAGTATAATCTCACACTTTATCTGAGCGACCGTAAACTTGTGGTAGAGACCTACACCGAAGGTGGCTTGCTAGGTGACGTGAATGGTGATGGCACTGTAGATGTCCAAGATGTAACAGCACTGATTGCCTATATTTTGGGTGATGAGCCTACAGGCTTTATCGAAGCAAATGCCAATATCAATGGTGATAGCATCATAGATGTCCAAGATGTAACGGCACTGATTGCACTCATCCTGAACAAATAAGCTTTTCTTCTAATATACTATTCAAGCCGAGAGCGTTTAAGTTGCTCTCGGCTTGATTTTTTTATTGCACTAATGCACACTCAACAAAAAAGCCGCAACCCTTATCAGATTGCGACTTGTGGGCAGTGAGGGATTCGAACCCCCGACCCTCTGCTTGTAAGGCAGATGCTCTGAACCAACTGCGCTAACTGCCCATGCGCTTGTCAAAAGCGTTGCAAAGATACGACTATTTTCTAAACCCGCAAACAAAAAAACGATTTTTTTTTGCATTTTCAGCGTTTTTTCTATGTTTCTCACCCTATTTTCACAAAAAATTACGTAATTTCGTGCTATCGCAACAAGATTTCATCAAAACAAGAAAGGACTAATCAATATGAAAACTTCTTATCTGTTTTTGGCCGATGGCTTTGAAGAAATTGAAGCCCTAACCTGCATCGATGTGATGCGACGTGCCGATATGCCCGTAGTTACAGTAGCAATAGGAGATAAACGAGAGGTAACTGGAGCACACCAAGTGGTGGTGGTTGCCGATACGCTCTATGATGAGAACAATTATAGTGAGGCAGAATGGCTCATTCTCCCAGGTGGCATTCCTGGTGCTCCCAATCTAGCGGCTCACCGTGGGTTGCGTATGACGTTGATTGACCATAATCGCAAGAATGGTAAAATTGCAGCTATTTGCGCATCGCCAGCCGTAGTGCTTGGCCCATTAGGCATCTTGAGCAATCGCGAAGCCGTATGTTACCCTGGTATGGAACGCAACGTCCCTGGCGTGCGTTGGAGTGCCCATCAAGTGGCCTATCAAGACAACGTGCTCACGGGCAATGGACCTGCAGCAGCCACAGCATTTGCACTAAACATAATTGCGCACACACTTGGTCGCGAACAGACCAACCAAGTAGCTGACGGCATGCTCTATCAACAAGATTTCTAATATTTGGATAGCGATCGACAGCTACCTATAAGAAACCAATTCCTCGGAACCAGCTCAAAAGAAGCGATTCCGAGGAATTTTGCAATAGTTCTCCTAGCACAAGGCTATAAGTTATTTGTATCTATTTAAGAAAATAGGTCACAGAGAAGTTCCAACAACGGTTTTTAGCAACATTGTCATCAAGCTTCACAGTGTGCAACGTCTGCCCGATGCTGAAGCAGTAACCACCTCTCACCTGCACACGCTCAAATAGCTCAAATCCGATACCCATGTCTAGATACACACTGACCGTTTTATAGTCGTTGGCTTTGCGCAAGTTCTTACCCATCAAGAATGAGAATTGTGGTCCCACATACACTAGCGGCATAATCGTAGCCTCAGTGCCACCTAGATTGTGATACTTGAACTTAACGTGCAAAGGTACATCTAAGTAATGCATGCGGCAACTCTCATCACCATATCCATCAGATGACCATACATACTTATCACCATAATGCAACTTGCCACTACGCATTGAGTAAAGTGCAGAAGCATCCACGCCAAAACCGATACCCGAGAAGTTCATCTCGCCCGTTACACCAAGCAATGGTCCCCAACCGCGATCAACGTCCATAATATCGCTCTGCTTAAAGTGAATTTGGTTATAGTTGATACCACCAGTAATACCCCAACGCGAAGTGGTTTGCGCCTGCAAAGCATAAGCCGACAAAATAATGAGGGCAAACAAAAATGCTATTTTCTTCATATCTATTTAGTTTTGTTCGCAAAATTAAGCAAAAAATAGCAGTCGAGGTGCAAAATATATTATTTTTGCATTGTTTAAAACAACTCATTAAGATGACTATTGACCACATTGCACTCTACACAGGTGACCTTGAGGTTATGAAAATGTTTTTCATCACCTACTTTAATGCTCAAGTGAACGAGCCTTATCATAATCCACGCACGGGACTACGCACCTATTTCTTATCGTTTGACAATGGCACACGTCTCGAAATTATGCAACGCCCCGATGTGGACCTGTCTCCATTGCCACTAAACCATCGTGGACTCATTCACCTAGCTTTTTCACTTGGGTCTCGACAAGCCGTTGACGACAAGGCTACCCTACTCCAACGCGCTGGCTACCGCGTCTTGAGTGGTCCTCGCATCACAGGAGATGGCTACTACGAAGCCTGCATTCAAGGTCCCGAAGACCTCCAAATTGAGCTCACAGAATAAGCGTTGACACTGTGACAACAGCCCAAAATATCTAAAATCTGAGCAAAAAAGGCGAGAGGAGACGAGACACTAGGTAGATGTCGCGTTTCCTCTCGTAGCATAGGTATTAGATTATTACTCTTTCTGTTTTCTATGTGTATGCGCTGTAACTTTGGTCACCTATAGGTAAATGCTAATGGGTTAAAAAGGATGATGTCTATCCAATTTTAATCATATAACGACTGCAAACATTTGCGAGAGTGCATCTGTAATGCCACAAATGTAGGTGTAAACACAGCTCGCAATGCCCAACAAGATGATGCCTAGCACACACAGAATCATACCAACCTTCTCTGTCCAATGACTCTTGATGCAAGGCACCACACAATCGTCTTGACGCAAAAACATCGCCTTGACCACTAGCAAATAGTAATAGAGCGAAATGATGGTGTTGATCAATGCAATGAGCACCAAAACATAGATAGCGACACTGCCTTGATGACAAGCTCCCACAAAAATGAAGAATTTACTGAAGAAACCAGCAAATGGAGGGATACCGCCTAGCGAAAACATCGCTAGCATCATTGTGAATGCCAACCAAGGATTAGTCTTAAACAAGCCATTATAGTCATCTATGGTCACTCTGCTAGTCTGTCGCTCGATAGCAGCAATCACACCAAATGCAGCGAGATTGCTGAAGATATAGACTAGCACATAGTAGATCATCGAAGCCCAACCCAACGTGTTAACAGCAATCACACCTAGCATAATATAGCCTGCCTGAGAGATTGATGAGAATGCCAAGAATCGCTTCAAATTGTGTTGGCGGATGGCAAACAGATTGCCAATCGTAATGGTGAGAATGATGAGAGCATAGAGCATCCACTCCCACACCTGTCCATAGGCTGAGCCAAACACTTGCACCAAAATGATGAGGAACGAGAAGGCTGCAGCACCCTTGCTGATGACCGACAAATAACTAGTTACTGCCGTAGGTGAACCTTGATAGACATCGGCTGTCCATAAGTGGAAGGGCACCAACGAGAGTTTGAAGCCCACACCAGCAATTACAAACGCCAACGATGCAATCAACAAAGCCGAGTGATTGCCCATAAGAGTAGTAGCAATCTCCTTGAAGTAGAGCGACCCGCTCATACCATACACAAACGAGATGCCCAACAAGAAGATGGCAGACGAGAAAATAGCCGTAAACACATATTTAGCGGCTGCCTCGTGAGACTCATAGTGGCGCTTCTCAAATGCAGCAAGCGCAGCAATAGGCAACGATGCTGTTTCTAGCCCAATAACAAATAGCAAGAAATGACGAGCCGAAATCATCAAGAACATACCAAATAGCGTGAGCAACAACAGCTCATAAAACTCTCCACGTCTCACGCTGACAAAGTCACTATTGGTCCACTGCACTGCCTGCAAAAACACGAGTAGCACGCCCACATTGAGGATATTTTTCATCACCCAAGTGGCACCATTGGTTTCAAACATGCCACCGAAAGCCTCACCCATAGGAATAGGAACAAAGCTATATATCGTGTAGAGTGCAAACATAATTATCGTGAACAACGGCATGTATCGTTGGGCACGTTCAGGCATGAAAGTGTCGTAGATGAACACGAGCAAAAAGACGAACAGTAGTCCAATCTCTTGCGGCATCAACAGGAATTGTGAATAATCCATCATATCTCTTGTGTAACTTTTATCTAATTAAAAAACACGCTCACATCACGCCAGGTAACGCAGCTTGTAACGCCTTGACAACAGGGTCAAAACTGCTGCTAATAATGTTCACAAAGAAATTGGGGAAACAGCCTATAATAGCCACAGCCACAATCAATGTTGCCGTTGAGAGGCGTTCCTCCCACGAGGCATCGGTCAACGAACGATGATGCTCGTTTTGCACTTCGCCAAACAAGAGTTTGGCAACTACACGCAGTATATAGACTGCTGTGATGACAATTGATGTGGTAGCAACAATGGTGAGCACACGATGGAACATATCGTTGTGCATAAACGAGCCTACAAATATAGTCATTTCGGCCACAAAGCCACTCAAACCAGGCAGACCCAACGAAGCCATACCAGCAATCACATAGCCTACACCTAGGTAAGGCATAATATGCATCATGCCACCCATTTCACGAATGTCGCGTGTGTGGGTGCGTCCATAAATCATACCAATCAAGGCAAAGAACAATGCCGTCATCAAGCCATGCGAAAGCATTTGTAACACGGCACCCGTCATGGCTGTAGTGTTGAACATCAAAATAGCAAACAACACCATACCACAGTGACTTACCGAAGAATAGGCATTGATATACTTGAGGTCGGTCTGCACACAAGCACTAAATGCGCCATACACAATGCTGATACCTGTAAGCAACAAGAAAATCCAAGCCAGCTGATTGGCCGCAAACGGCATCAAATAGATAGCAATGCGGAAACAGCCATAGCCTCCCAACTTCATCAGCACACCAGCGTGTAACATCGATACTGCCGTGGGAGCCGAAGCATGACCATCGGGTGACCAAGTGTGAAATGGGAACATAGCGCCCAACACGCCAAAGCCCACAAAAGTCAATGGGAACAAGAAATATTGCCACTGATGTGGAATAGCATCGTTATGAGCTATTTCTAGAATATTCATAGTCAGATTGCCATCGGCTGATGAATGCAGATAGATACCGATGAGACCGAGCATCAAAAATGCGGAACCGCCCATAAGCATCAAGGTAAGCTTCATCGCTGAATAGTTCTTATTGCCACTGCCCCACACACCAATCAACAGATACATAGGAATCAATGCCACCTCATAGAACATAAACATCGTGAATAGGTCTATAGAGATAAAGAATCCAAACACACCCATCGACAATAGGAAGAACCACATAAAGAATTGACGTGGAAGTGGGTTCATCTTCCATGAAGCAAACACACCTGCAAACACGATAAATGCCGATAACAATATCATCACAACCGACACACCATCGACACCTAATGCCAACTTGATGTTGAGCGGAGCAAACCAAGTGACATCGGAACGCAGAATCATTTCGTCAGTAATACCTGCGCCACGAGCCTTGAGAAATATGCTCACGAGCATGACTGCTAACACCATCAACGCCGATGCACCTATCACAGCAATAGTGCGGATGGCCTTGATGCCACGATTGCTACACAAAGCGATGCCCCCCAATGTGAGCAGGGGTACAATTACAAAGTAAATTAATATATTACTGAAAATTTCCATTGTATATCCTTTCTCTTACTATACCCTTGCTCATCACATTAACACACAAACCATTGTAATCGCAGCCAATAGCAATGCGCCCAACAAATACACATACACATAACCTTGTATGCTACCCGATTGCAAGCGGCGGATAGCAAACGAGGCGTGGTTGGTCACAACAGCCAACATATTCATAAAGCCATCAATAATGTGACGGTCGAACCAAGCAATAGGTACACAAATCGCTTGGAATATCACCTTATGAGTAATGAACTGGTAGAGTTCGTCCATATAGAAACGATGATAAGCAGCATTCCACAAGCCACTACATGAAGCTTTCATACGTGCTGGCAGTTCATTCTCCTTATAGTATAGTTTATAGGCCAAGCCTATTCCTATCAAAGCAATGAGCACACTTGCACTAGCCACGGTCCAATTAAGAGAGGTGTGCAGAGGAGCACCATCCCAAGTCACCAATTTACTAGCTGGCACAAATCCAGCAACACACGAGATGATCGCCAAGATGATGAGAGGCAATGTCATTGTCCATGGTTGATCCTGAGGCTCATGTTCGGTATGCACCTCATGTTTCTTCCAGAAAAAGATGAGGAAATAGATACGGAACATATAAAATGCTGTCATGCCAGCCACAAGTGACATCCACAATCCCCAGCCGAGCCCACGCTCATAACAAGCTACTAAAATCTCGTCCTTGCTCCAGAAGCCCGCAAATGGTGGAATACCCGCAATGGCGAGACAGCCAATCAGAAAAGCGATGCTAGTGATAGGCATATACTTGTGCAGACCATGCATCTTATCGTTCTCGTTGCTATGCACAGCGTGGATAATGGCACCAGCACACAAGAAGAGCAGCGCCTTGAACATAGCATGAGTGAACAGGTGGAACATCGAAGCCATATAGCCTAGACCATATCCTCCATGTATCTCAATGAGTTGACTATTAGCTGAGCTAACAGCCAACGAAGTCATCATATAAGCAATCTGTGAAATCGTAGAGAATGCTAACGCACGTTTGATATCGCTTTGCACACAAGCTATTGCGGCTGCATAGAATGCAGTGAACGCACCCACTACCAAGATAATATTCATTGCTCCTTGCACTAGCACATAGAGTGGGAACAAGCGAGCTACTAGATACACGCCTGCTACCACCATAGTCGCAGCATGAATGAGTGCCGAGACAGGAGTTGGACCCTCCATAGCATCGGGGAGCCAAATGTGCAATGGATACATCGCACTCTTGCCAGCACCACCAATGAAGATAAAGGTCAGTGCCCATGCCATCACAGAGCAACCAAGAAATGTCTGGCCACCCGCAGTGGTAATCGCTGCTTGTGCTGCCTGCAAGCTACCTGATGCAGGGCCAAGCACCAATTTATCAAAATCAAAAGTCTGAGTGTAATAGCTCAGTATCATAATACCCACCAAGAAGAACAAGTCGGCAAGACGAGTTACAATAAACGCCTTCTTGCTCGCATGATTGGCAGCTGGTTGCGAATAATAGAAGCCAATGAGCAGATAGGACGACACACCCACCATCTCAAAAAAGATGAAAATCTGGAAAATGTTGGTAGCTACCACTAGACCTAGCATCGAAAAGGTGAACAACGCTAAAAAGGCATAGTAGCGTTGGAAACCCTTCTCAGCGTTACCCTCGTGGTCACTCATATAGCCCAAGCTATAGAGATGTACCATCAGTGATACTGTGGTGATGACAACAAGCATCATCGCTGCAATGGGGTCAAGCATAACACCCATACGCACCACAAGATTTTCGCTAAACGAGAGCCATGCAGGATTCCATACTACCACAGCCTGACGGATGCCATCAACCACTTGACCTTGACCCGTGCCAAAGAAGTAGGTTAATGCCACACCATAGGCCAATATGGTAGTCACTAGCATGCCCAAAACGCCTAACACACCAGTGATTTTTCTACCCATTTTCACCCCAGCCAATCCCAAAAACAGAAACATCAGCAGGGGAATTGCTACAACAGCTATTGCTAAACTTAAAGACATAACAATTCTAGAATTTCAGTTTAGTGATTTGATTGATATCCACATTCTTGGCAATGCGGAACACGTTGATAACGATAGCCAAAGCTAGTGCCGTCTCGGCAGCTGCAATGGCAATAGCAAACAACGAGAAGAACATACCATCCATCTGACCAGGGAACAGATATCGGTTAAATACCACAAAATTGATATCTACTGAGTTGAGCATCAACTCAAGCGATATCATAATCGCAATCATATTTTTGCGTGTGATGAATCCATATACTCCGCAGCCAAACATCACTAGGCTCGGGATGAGATACATAAATAATGTGAGATCCATATTGTCCTCCTTATCCCATTAACGGCGGCGGGCTATCACCACACCACCAATGATACATGCCAACAACAACACACTGATAGCCTCAAACGGCAACAGATAGCCATACTTATCGGTACTCAACAAGAATTGGCCAATCTTATTCATATCTATCCCCACATTGCCAGACAGCAATCTGCCACTAAATTGTGCATAGCTAAATAATGCATAGCCACACACAGCCACGCCAGAGACAGCCGCTGATAAACCAAGCCAACGACGATGGGAGGATAAGACCTTGGCATCTTGACCAGGTTTGTGGGTAAGCAGAATGGAAAACACAAATAGCACCACAATACCACCAGCATAAACGGCAATCTGCACAGCGCCCAAGAATTGATAATCCATCTGGAAATAAATGATAGCCGTAGCAAAAAGCACAAATAGCAGATAGGTAGCCGAACGCAAAATTTTGCGTGTGGTGACCGTCAATACCGAGAAAACGATAATGGCGATAGCTACCACAAAATATAAAATGATATTACCAACTGATTCCATTATAGTTAATTTTCTTGAGGTTCTTGTTTGGTGGAGTCGGTAGCAGCAGAATTAACTTGGGTGTTTTTTTCTACTGCAATGGGTTTCTCTGCTAGCTTGGTTGTTTCAGTAGCTTGAGGAGCATCAGCAGACCTAGCAGGTGCTACCATAGGAGCAACAGGTTCGTCTTTCTCTGGCAAGTAGTTGAGTTGCTTAACTAGTTTCTCACGCGTAAATACCGCTTGCTCAAAATCATTGCTAAACTCAATGGCATGTGTGGGACATGTGAGTACACACAAGTCACAGAAGGTGCAACTACCCAAGTCGTAGATGTACTTGTCTAGTTTCTGTTTCTTCTTACCATTGGGCAAATCCACCATACGCGTAGTGATGCTGATGGTCTGGTTGGGGCAATTGCGCTCACACGTGCGGCACGCAATGCACTTGTGGTTACCATTGTCATCATAGATAAACTGCAATGTAGCCCTAAAACGGTCGGGAATCTTGTGAGTGCCACGATTTTCGGGATACTGCTCCGTCACTTTAGGCGTCACTAGCTCCTTACCTGTCACTGCCATACCTTTAAAAAGGCTATGCAGTCCCTTGAATATTGAGACGAAATACTCCTTAATGCTCATAGGTGTTGAGTCTATTTCTTAGTTTGTTACCACTTTGTCTTTTCTCATTGGCTAGGTTAGCGTTCTACTTGCCCACCCAAGATGTCTAGCAACTCAGTCGTGATGCTTTGCTGACGCAACTTATTATATTCAAGTTGCAAGCTATCTAGTAGCTCTTTGGCATTATCGCTAGCCGCTTGCATTGCCATCACACGAGCACTTTGCTCACTAGCAGCACTCTGTATGAACACATCTTGCAGCATCGACTTGATGTGCAAGGGTAATACCGTGCTAAAAATAGTGTTGGCATCGGGTTCAAACAAGCAAGGGCTATTGGCTACGCGTGAGTCAACGATATCAGTAAGCCCCTTATAGCTCACAGGGAGCAATTGTTCACGAGCAAATGTCTGCTTGCCCGTACTGATGAAATGCATATAGAGAACTTCCACACGATCAAATACACCTTCTAGAAAACGTGTTTTCAAGAAGTCGGTGAACTCATACAAGTCTTCATTACCGCTCCGCGTGTTTAGTTTCACAGCCTCAACTTGTACGTCGGGAGCTTCAATCTTCTGAGCAGCTTTGGTGAGTTTTTTACCTACTGGAACGATGGTGACAGCCACCTGTTTACCATATTCCTGTCTCACCTGTGTGATGGTGGCAAGCAACTGCTTAAATATATTGATATTGAATGCACCACATAGGCCATCATCACTACCAAAGACCACTAAGGCTACCCGCTTCACCTCTCGCTCAGCAATCAGTGGGGAGTCAAACTGCTGGTCGGTGACTAGCAAGTGGCTAATGACATGTTGCACCATGCTGCGATAGGGAGACAGGCGCTGCAATTGTCCTGTTGCCTTACGCATTTTAGCACTGCTAATCATCTTCATAGCACTAGTCGTCTTCTGTGTAGAAGCGACCGAGCCGATGCGTGTTTTTAATTCTCGTAGAGTCGACATATTGTCAAGTTAATGCACATTGTGTAAAAAAACGCTTTATCAGCTAGTATACTTGCTACTGATTTCGGTCGCGGCAGCTTTTAGCTTAGCCATCACATCGTCGTCGATTTTGCCTGATTTCAGCACGTCAAGCACATCACTCTGATGTTTTCCTCGCAGATATTGAATGAATAGCTTTTCAAATTCCCCGACTTTATCTAGGGGCACTTCTCTGAGCAGTCCATTCACACCACAATAGATGATAGCAACTTGCTCCTCTACCTTCATGGGCGAGTATTGTGGTTGCACGAGCAATCGCTCGTTCTTGCGGCCAGTATCGATTGTGCGCGCTGTCACGGGGTCAATATCGCCACCGAATTTGGTAAATGCCTCCAATTCACGATATTGGGCCTGAGCTATTTTAAGCGTACCAGCAACCTTCTTCATGCACTTAATCTGAGCATTACCACCGACACGCGACACCGAGATACCCACATTGACGGCTGGGCGGATACCTGCATTGAATAGTGCAGACTCCAAATATATCTGGCCATCAGTAATTGAGATTACATTGGTAGGAATATAAGCACTCACATCGCCTGCCTGAGTCTCGATGATGGGTAGTGCCGTCAGTGATCCACCGCCCTTGACGATAGGCTTCAGTGCCTCAGGCAAATCGTTCATCACCGATGCTACATCTTGATTCTCGTTGATTTTAGCAGCACGCTCTAGCAAACGGCTGTGTAGATAAAAGATATCACCAGGATAAGCCTCACGACCTGAAGGTCGTTTCAAAATCAAAGAGATTTCACGATAGGCTACAGCATGCTTGGAAAGGTCATCATAGATTACCAACGCATCACGACCCGTGTCGCGGAAATACTCACCAATAGCGGCACCAGCAAATGGAGCATAGTAGCGCATCGAAGCCGAATCGGCGGCAGTAGCAGCCACCACAATAGTATAAGGCAACGCCCCTTGCTCATCAAGTTTGTTGACCAATGCAGCCACCGTTGAAGCCTTTTGACCTATTGCCACATAAATGCAATAGACTGGTTTGCCTGCTTCATAGTTGGCACGCTGATTGATGATAGTGTCAACAGCTATAGCCGTTTTACCAATTTGGCGGTCACCAATAATCAACTCACGCTGACCACGACCAATGGGAATCATTGAGTCGATGGCTTTGAGGCCCGTCTGCAACGGTTGATTCACAGGCTGGCGAAAAATTACGCCAGGAGCTTTACGCTCTAGTGGCAATCTGAGGCGAGAGCCCTCGATTGGGCCTTTGCCATCAATGGGTTTAGCGAGCACGTTGATGACGCGCCCCAATAGGCCTTCACCCACCTCAATAGAGGCGATTTCGCCCGTACGACGCACCTTCATATTCTCGGTCACAGTATCAACCTCATCAAGCAGGATGATACCCACGTCGCTTTCCTCAAGGTTCATAGCAACACCCGTCACCCCATTTTCGAACTGCACTAGTTCATTGGCCTCCACATTATGCAAGCCAAAGGCATGAGCCACACCATCGCCGACCTCTAGCACGGTACCTTCTTCCTCAAAGGTTATCTTCTGCTTAAAGTCATCGACGAGTTGCTGTTTCAATATATCAGATATTTCACTGGGATTAATCATCTCGCTGTGTTATTTCTTTTGGAGTTTTAATCGCAATTCGCTTAGTTCTCTTTTTACCGATGCATCAAGCACCAAATCGTTGATCTTGACTGTAAAGCCACCTATCAAGTCGGGATTGATATTTCGCTCTACTTCTAAGGTCATATCTCCAAGTCGATGCTTCACGATATCGACAATATCATTAATCTCCTTGTCGGGCACTTCCACGGCCGTAGTGATAATCACATGGGCAATGTTGTGTTGCTCGCGATAGAGATCGACGTAGGCTAGGGTAATCTTACGCAAATACTCTGCCCGATTGTTTCTCACCACTAGTAGCAGAAACTTGTCGAGCGAGCTGCCAGGCTTGCCACCTGCCACCTTAAGCATAAAGGCACCCTTTTCTTCGTCAGGAATGTGGGGATTGAGCACCACGCGCTTGAGTTCATCTATCGCCGTATAGCGGAAGTTGAGCTGTTTGAGCAGTTCATAGATTTCCTGCGAGTCGCCATTTTCAACAGCGAGTTTATACAACGCTTTAGCATATCGGCGTGGAATAAGTCCGTCACTCATGATACGTTAATTTTTAGCCTCAACCTCACTCAAATATTGATCTACAAGTTCCTTTTGCGCCTTGTCGTTGGCGATATTGCGTCTGATCACCTTTTCAGCGATTTGCAGAGCCAAGTCGCCCACTTCTAAGCGCAACTGCTTCTCCGATTCCTTGCGAGCCTGCTCGATAGAAACCTGAGCAGCATCCGAAACTTTCTTGGCTTCGACAGCCGCTTCGCTACGCGCTTGCTCGATAATCTCATTGCGCATTTTGGCAGCATCGCGTAGTATTTCGGCTTGCCTACCACGGGCTTCGGCCAGCACCTTATCGGCTTCGGCCTTGGCATTATCGAGATGTGTCTTAGCCTCTTGTGCATAGGCCACGCCCTTGTCAATGAGGTCAGCGCGTTGCTCCATCGATTTGATGATAAACGGCCAAGCCCACTTGGCAAGGATGGCATAGAGGCACAAGAATGCCACAAACATCCAAAACACCAGCCCAAATTCAGGCTTAAAAAGTTCCATCTAGAAAAACCAGTATTGGAGATTTAACTAATAAAGATGGCAAGGATGCAAACGATGAGAGCAAAGAATGCCACACCCTCGATAAGTGCTGCAATCACAATCATGTTGCTACGGATATCACCCGTGCTTTCGGGCTGGCGAGCAATTGCCTCCATAGCCGAGCCACCAATTTTACCGATACCGATACCAGCAGCCACTGCTGCGATGCCTGCTCCAATTGCTGCGCCAAGGTTGGCCATAGCGTCTGCTAAAATCATTGATAACATAGTCGTAAGTTTTTTTGTGTTTGTTATTATTATTTGATTGATTATTTGTTTTTTATTGATTGCTTGCTGGTTTAACTATTGTTGCCTCATCGGTGGTCTCTTCATGCCCATGTTCATGAGCCATGTAGATAAACATGGTGGAAAGGATTGTGAACACGTATGCTTGGATGAAACTCACCAAAGTATCGAGTAAAAGCATAAACAATGAGAAAGCCAACGAGAACACCGAAGTGCCTGCTCCCACTGCCACGCCAAACATACCGCCAAAGATGAAGATAAGCAACATAAACACGATGACCACCATGTGACCACCCATCATGTTGGCAAATAGACGAATCATCAAAGCGATAGGCTTGGTGAAGACTCCAAACAACTCGATAATTTGCATCAGTGGCACTGGGCACTTGAGTGCAGTAGGCACATCGGGCCAGAAGATTTCTTTCCAATAGTGGCGAGTGCCCGTCAGATTGGTAATCAAGAACGTGGCAATGGCAAGCACAGCTGTTACAGCCAAGTTGCCCGTTAGGTTAGCTCCACCAGGGAAGATAACAATCAGCCCTAATAAGTTCATCGTTAAGATGAAGAAGAATACCGTCAGCAAATAGGGAGCATATTTAGGGGCTTCTTTGCCCATAATGGGGCGTATCGTGTCGGTATAGACAAAATCCACTACCACTTCTAGGGCCGCCGTCATTCGGCGTGGAGCCTTCATCCCATTATGCTTATACCAATTGCGCATTTTAAACACCATTGCAATCACTAGCAGGGCGGCAATCAAGATGCCCGCTGCATTTTTAGTGATTGAGAAATCCCAAGGCCTATATTGAGTGCCATCTGATAGCACCTGCACCACCTTGTTATTATAGTCTCCGCCATGAGCTATCTGGAAACCCTCATAGGTCTGCCCATTGTTCACTCGACTTGATGAGAACATGTGCCAGGTGCCATCTTGAGCACGCACAATGATAGGTAATGGAATGCGCACACTATGGTTGAACGGCAATTCCCATCCATAGGCATCGCCCAAGTGCTCAAAGATGATTTCTTGGGGATTGACCTCTGTGGTTTTGCCATGGCTATGCTGGGCTGCTGTCATGTAGCCAAAAGCCATCAAGGCCACGATAGCCAATGCAACAATTGCTGTGATTACTTTCTTCATAGCTATGCGTTAATATAGACACACCGACACCACATTATCTTTGATATCAGCCACCCCACCATGAATTTCACGTTCCACATTTTCGCCAGCTTGGGTCAGATAGGACATGGTGCCAGCTTTGAGTGCAGCAATCAAGGCAGCATGATTGGTCAGCACTTGAAACATGCCCATCACGCCAGGCAGCGTCACGCTGCTCACAGTGCCTTCAAATTCAATTTGTTCAGCCGATATGATTTTGAGTGTCATGCCTTTTTGTAATCTTAATTCTCAAGTTAGATTAATTCTGTTCTAGCAACTTTTTGCCCTTAGCAATGGCCTCATCGATAGTGCCAACGCTCAAGAATGCCTGCTCTGGCAAGTCATCGACTTCGCCATCAAGTATCATCTTGAAGCCACGTATCGTTTCAGCCAATGGCACCATCACGCCAGGCAGACCAGTGAACTGCTCAGCAACAAAGAATGGCTGAGACAAGAAACGCTGTGCGCGGCGAGCTCGCGAAACCACCAATTTATCTTCATCGCTCAACTCATCAACGCCCAAGATAGCAATGATATCTTGCAATTCATTATACTTTTGCAACAAGTGGATAACGCGCTGGGCCACATCATAGTGCTCCTCGCCAATGATATTGGGGTCCATAATGCGCGAGGTGGAGGCCAGAGGGTCAACAGCTGGATAGATACCCAGCTCGGCAATCTTGCGGCTCAACACACAAGTAGCATCCAAGAAGTTAAACGTTGTTGCTGGAGCGGGGTCGGTCAAGTCATCGGCAGGCACATAGACGGCCTGAACAGAGGTGATACTGCCCGTCTTGGTGGAGGTAATGCGCTCTTGCAGTTTACCCATCTCACTAGCTAGCGTAGGCTGATAACCCACAGCCGAAGGCATACGTCCCAACAATGCCGAGACCTCACTACCAGCCTGTGTGAAACGGAAGATATTATCCATAAACAACAAGATATCCTTGCCACCACCATCTTGGTCACGGAATTGCTCGGCAACTGTCAAGCCCGACAATGCTACGCGCAAGCGTGCACCAGGAGGCTCATTCATCTGGCCAAACACAAGCGTTGCTTGTGACTTGCCCACAGCGTCCATATCCACATCTTCAAGTTTCCATTGGCCTTGTTCTAGTCCCTCTTTGAACTTGTCGCCATAGCTGATAACGCCACTCTCAATCATCTCTCGTAGCAGGTCGTTACCCTCACGCGTACGCTCACCAACGCCCGTAAACACCGAGAAGCCATTGTGGCCGTGAGCAATGTTGTGGATAAGTTCCATGATGAGCACCGTCTTGCCCACACCAGCGCCACCAAACAAACCAATCTTGCCACCCTTGCTGAATGGCTCAATAAGGTCGATAACTTTGATACCTGTATATAGGATTTCTTGTGAGATAGAGAGGTCGGCAAACGAAGGCGCAGGTTGGTGGATAGCTCGCCGATCACCCGCTTGTAGCGGTTTCAAGTGGTCGATAGGATTACCAATCACATTGAGCAGACGACCCTTAACCTGGTCTCCCGTAGGCACCGAAATGGGTCGGCCCAAGTTTTTCACACGAGCTCCGCGCTGCAAGCCATCTGTGCTGTCCATTGCCACACAGCGCACGGTGTTCTCGCCAATGTGTTGCTCCACCTCCAAGATGAGTTGACTGCCATCAGGACGGTCCACCGACAGCGCCGTATAGATAGGGGGCCGCGCGGCACCCTCACCCTCGAATGCGATATCGACCACAGGACCGATGACTTGCGTTATTTTTCCGAAATTATCTTCAGCCATAATGCTATTGATGTTTTTTATTTTGTCTTTGATATGATTTCGTTTGCAGTTAATCGTTTAAGCACCAAAATACCAGCCTTGCGTCACCACGATGGCCATAACCACTAGGTTTACCAGTCCGATGGGCATCAGATAACGCCACTCCAATGCCAGCATTTGGTCGATGCGCACACGCGGGAACGACCACCTAATCCAGAAGAAAAGGAAAGTAATCAAAAAGGCTTTACCCAAGAACCAGACCACGCTGGGGATATAGTCCATCACTTGATTGAAGCCCTCCCAGCCTGGGATGTGCAACGGCATCCAGCCGCCTAAGAACAGCAATGTGGCGATACCCGACACAATAAATAGGTTGAGGTACTCCGCCAAATAGAAAAACCCAAAATGGATACCCGAATACTCGGTGTGATAGCCTGCCGTGAGCTCATGCTCGGCCTCAGGCAAGTCAAACGGGCCGCGGTTGTTCTCAGCGTTGGCAGCAATGATATAGATAACAAATGCGATGATAGCTGGCAGATGGCCCTTGAATAGGAACCATCCATCGGCCTGAGCCTCAACGATGCCCGTTATCGACATCGTGCCAGCCAAGCACACGATCGTCAAGATTGAAATACCCACGCTCAACTCATAGCTAATCATCTGTGCGCCACTACGCATGGCACCCAAAAGCGTGTATTTGCTATTGCTTGACCAGCCTGCCAGCATAATGCCTAGCACGCCAATCGACGACACTGCAATGATAAAGAACACACCAATGTTCATATCAATGATTTGCAGGCCCTTGCCCCAAGGCAGGCACGCAAACGTGAGTACCGAAGCAATAATCACCAGATAGGGTGCTAGATGGAATAGAAATTTGTCGGTGTTCCACAGCGTGATTAGCTCCTTTTGCAAGATTTTGATGACATCGGCAAACACTTGCAACAAGCCCCACTTGCCCACACGCATCGGGCCTAGACGGCACTGAATCCATCCACACACTTTGCGCTCGTAGAAGATATAGAAGATAGCGATGAACGCATAGGCCACTAGCATGCCCACAGCCACTAGCAAGCACTCGATAGTGGTTGCTAGCCACGGAGCCATCACGCTATTGAGCCCCTCATCAATCCATCTTGTGACTATTCCAAAGTCAAACATAGCTCTTTATCGTTTTGTTGGTTTTGTTCTATTGATTTGATGGTTATCGGTCAATATCGGGGATGACGTAGTCGAGCGAGGCTGTGATAGTAATCAAGTCAGCAATCATATTGCCTCTGCACGTCAAGTCCACCACCCCAATCAGGTTGAAACATGGCGATTGGAAGTGCAAGCGATAGGGCTTTTGGAATGGCTTGGGATCACCATCACTCTCTAGATAGACCCCAAATGCGCCACGGCTAGCCTCTACTTGCTGATACCAATGACCTGCAGGCAACTTAATCATCTTGGGCACCTTCTCAGCGATATACACGCCCTGAGCACCCTCTGCCTCAAGCTTGTCACATGCCTGGCGCAAAATCTTGATGCTCTGCTCCATCTCCTTCATGCGCACCATATAGCGGTCCATCGAGTCACCATGCTGATAGAGCACCTCATCAAAGTCAAACTCGCTGTAGAGCGAATAGGGGTGTGTCTTGCGCACGTCACAGTGCACTCCGCTAGCTCGGCCCGTTGGACCAGTGATAGCATAGTTGATGGCGTCGTCGTGGCTCAGCAAGCCCACGCCCACCATGCGATTCACCGCAATCACGTTGCCTGTGAAGAGCTTGTGATATTCCTTGAGGTTTTTCTCAATCACGTCACAAGCGTGGCGCACATCGCTGACAAAGTCGGGATGCACATCGGCCACCACGCCACCTATCGTGTCGTAGCTCATCGACATGCGAGCGCCACAAGTGCGGTCAAAGATATCATAAATCAGCTCACGCTCTCTGAAGCCATAGAAAAATGCGGTGGTAGCCCCTTGGTCCATAGTCAAGCAGCCATAGCTCAACAAGTGTGACGACAAGCGCATCAGCTCGTCCATCATCAAGCGTATCAGCTCAGCCCTGCGAGGCACCTCTAGCCCCAACGCCTTCTCGATGCACAGGCACAGGCAATGGCGATTCATAAAGGCAGCCATATAGTCCATGCGCTCGGTGTAGAGCAAAGTCTGCTGATACATCAAGCCCTCGCACAACTTCTCAATGCCACGATGTATGTAGCCACTCACCACATCCACCCGCTTGATGATTTCACCATCTAGGCTAGCACGATAGCGCATCACGCCGTGCGTTGACGGGTGCTGTGGGCCGATGTTGATGACATATTCATCCTCGTCAAACAACTTCCCCTCTACGCGTGTCACCTTGCCGTTGGCATCCTCTTCCCAATGGCAAGTGTCGTCCTCATTTTGCTCATCGTCGAGGCGCAGGGGGTTCACCTCAGGGCTAGCGTCATAGTCCTTGCGCAAAGGGTAACCCACCCAATCGTTGCGCAAGAAGAATCGGCGCATATCTGGATGGCCGATAAACACGATGCCAAAGAAGTCATACACCTCACGCTCTTGATAGTTGGCCACCGCCCACACATCGCTCACGCTATGTAGCCGAGGCGTCTGGCGGTCGGTTGTTGCCACCTTGACGTGGAGCATCTCTTGGGTCTGAGTATTGGTCAAGTAGTACACACAACCCAGCGAATCCTTCCAGTCCATGCCCACCACAGCCGTGAGATAGTCGTAGTGTAGTTTCTGTTTCAGGTCGCGTGCTAGCTGATGCCACTGAGCGTCATCAACAGTCACCAGTGGCCACTCGCCACTAGCGTCCACGCTGGCCGTGGGACACAACTGGGTGATTTTTTCTTGTATATCTGCCATATCGTGTTATGTATATTGACAAGGATTGTTTTCAAATTGTATCGATAAAATAGCACGCTCGCGCTCATTAGCTCTTCTTGGCCTGGTCACGAGCCTCAGCCTCAGCAGCGTCATAGCGCACTTGAGCCTTCTCTTTGCGGTTGGTGCCGCCAAAATATTTCTGCACCTTAATCTTACGTTGCAGTTGCATCAAGGCATAGAAAAATGCCTCAGGACGCGGTGGGCAGCCAGGCAGATAGACATCAACAGGGATTATCTCGTCAACGCCCTTGACCACACAATAGCTATTCTTGAATGGGCCACCACTCACCGTGCAAGCACCACAAGCAATCACATATTTGGGCTCAGCCATCTGCTCATACAAGCGCTTGAGCGCAGGTGCCATGCGATAGTTGATAGTGCCTTGACACATAATATAATCGGCCTGACGAGGGCTATTGCGAGCCACCTCAAAGCCAAAACGCGCCATGTCGTAACGCGCAGCACCCAGACACATAAACTCGATAGCGCAGCAACTCGTGCCAAAGGCCAATGGCCACAGCGAATTGCTCACGCCCCAGTTCATCAAGTCGTTGAGCTTGCCAACCACCACGTTGGTGCCCCCAGCGCGCAGTTGCTCTACCAGATTGTCGATATATTCGTTGTCCTTGAAGTCCTCATGCTTCATCGACTTGATTTTCACTTCCATCGCAGTGCTCCTTTCTTCCAAGCGTAAGTTAGACCTAAAATCAGAATCACCAAAAATGTGCCTACCGCCAATAGCGCTTGTGAGCCAATGCTCTTGCAGATAGTTGCCCACGGAAACAGAAACACCGTCTCCACGTCAAACATCAAAAACAAGATAGCAAACAGATAATACCCCACATGAAATTGAGCCATATTGTCGCCACGGGTGGGAATACCACACTCATAAGGCTCACCTTTTTTCTTCGTATAGCTGCGTGGGCCCACGAGCCATGCGATAACCAGCGCACCAACCACTAGCAAGACGCCCGTCAATGCTGCTGTCACAGCCAATGTGGTGCTCTGAATGCCGAAAATTGATAAATCCATAAAAGAAATTTCTTAATATGCTAAGATACTCTTAATTTTTGCAGGTTGTTAGTATATATGCAATACAATCTTCTGATATGCAACGCCTTGACGAACTGCGCACAAGACCAAACACGTCAGAAATCAATCTATGCGCTGCAAAGATACCGCTTTTCTGTGAAATCACAAAAGCAAATAGCTAGTTAATTTTTTGGAGCCAGCAAACAAAATACCCAGCGCAGGGAACAAATGTAGCGAAACCTTTTTGGTCTTTGTTTCTTCTAGTTTCAACCTGCCCTCGTCTCTGTCACCTATAGTGAGAGAGGTATTGCTATGATTGATGCGTTTTCCATCCCAGTGGCGAAGGACAAGATAGCCTCGCAAGCCAGTTGCAACATTGTGTTTTTTTTTGCAAACCTCTTGAAACACGTCTCAATGTTGTTTCTTGGGTCTTGTGTCATTGTAGTTTTAATTTGAAAGTTAGTTCACGCGCGGTTGCAAAAATTGCGAAATTTGCGAAATTTTCATTTTTCGCATTTTTCGCATTTTTCTTATAAAAATATTAATATAAGTATCTCCCATTTCAGTCGCAAAATTGATAGGTTTTCGCAAGTTTATCATACTGCAACAGCCCTTTTGCGGCGGCGTTGTCTAGCATCCGATAAGCGGTTGCCATCGAAACGCCTTGATTTGCTATCCGCTTGGCTAGCTCACCCTTTTTCATCGTTTTGAACTCGCCAAACAACGGAGCAAGCATTTCGCGCAGGTCGGCGGCAGCTATTGTTAAAAAAAACTTCACTTCTTCGAAAAAATATTACCTTTGCGAGGTCTTTCGATAGGCAATCATTCATTCACATCAAGCCAATCAGTATGCATTATGCTACATTTCAATCCTCATTGCAAGACATCATGGGCGTTGACATCGGCCGTCGGGCTAGTGGTCATCGCAATGGTGGCGTTGTTCTGTAGCAGGTGTTCCACAACAGGGCGATTGTGCCGCCTGGGCTATAGCCGTGAACAAGCCACCACCATGCTAGCACGGCTACCCGATAGCGTCACCCAACGACTCATTGACCAGCAAATGCACAACGATACCATTGCCTTGCTAGTGAACCAGCGCTATTTCATCGCCACTCATCTAGATGCCTATCTAGCCTACCTAGACACGACACGAGTGTCGCTGACCGACGCTGTGGCTATCGTCAATGTTGGTGCCCACCACCGCTGGTATGCCGATGCCGTTGCTACCGACACCTCACAACGGCACTTGATGCTAGTCAACAAGTTGCACTATCTCGATAAGCATTACGTTCCTGATAGCCTCATCAAGTTCAGGCCCACGATGGCCTATGCCAACACCCTAGCCTTACGCCCAGTGGTTGAGAACTATATAAGCATGCAACAGGCTGTCAAAGAGCTATTTGGAGCGCAACTGATGGTGAACTCAGCCTACCGCAGCTATGACCATCAGCAACAGAAACACCGCGCCTATGGCGAGCGCATCTGCTGTCGCGCAGGATACTCGGAGCATCAAACGGGATTGAGCATCGACATCACCTCGCTGCAACATCCCGATGGGGTCACTTTTGGCGAAGCACCCGAAGGGGCGTGGATCAAAGAGCATGCCCACCACTATGGCTTCGTGCTGCGCTATCCGCCAGGCAAAAGCCACATCACAGGATTGGACAATGAGCCATGGCATCTGCGCTGGGTGGGCGAGCAGGTGGCCACACAGATTTATAATCTAGGCATCACCTTCGACGAATATTATGCCTACTATATCGAACAGCGCGTCAATAGCGGGCAACGCCCGCAATAACCGTTACAGCGTGATTTGTTTTCAAAAAAAAGCGATACCTTTGTGACGCCAATGAGACGACAGCGCACCGTCATAGCGTGGATGATAGCAGCAACAACACTTGCAGTTGGGGCTCAGTCATCTATTGCCTTGCCAGCGAGCGGTCCCGACACAACAGCAATTGCCACTGCCACACCAACAGAACCCATCGCCTTGCATGAACTCACGGTCACGGCTATCAAGCAGAGCACCTACCTGCGTCGCGAGGCTACCGCTAGCACCGTCATCGAGGGTGATGAGACTGAGCGCAATCAAGTGGTTTCGCTAAAAACAGCCTCCCCGATGGTACCCAATCTGTTTATCCCTGAATATGGTAGCCGCATGACTAGCACCATCTATGTGCGAGGCATCGGCACACGCATCGACCAACCCGCCGTGGGACTGACTATCGACAACATACCCGTCATGGCCAAGGAGAACTATGACTGCGACCTGCAAGACATTGCACGCATCGAGGTGTTGCGTGGCCCACAAAGCACCCTCTATGGCCGTAACACGATAGGCGGTGTGATGAACATCTACACGCTATCGCCACTGAACTATCAAGGCACCCGTGCCATCGCTCAGCTAGCCGAACACGGCACTTGGCTCATCGGTGCTAGCCACTACGCCCTGCTCACGCCTCGCATGGGTTTCTCAGTAGCTGCCCAATATGGAAGCACACAAGGCGAATATACCAACCAATATAATGGCAAACGTTGCGACTGGGAACGAAGTGTCAGCGGGCGCACCAAACTGGAGTGGAAACCTAGCGAGAGTTGGTATGTAGCCAACGCGCTTGCCTGGGTGGTGAGCCGCCAAGGAGGGTACCCCTACGAGTGGTTGCAGACGGGCGAAATTGCCTACAATGACACCTGCTATTATCGTCGCACCTCGGTGATGGACGGCGTGACGCTGCGCAAAGACTTTGAGGGCTACAGCCTATCGAGCCTCACAAGCTATCAGTTTATCGACGACAACATGACCCTCGACCAAGATTTCACACCACAACCCTATTTCACCCTCACCCAAAAGCGGCGCGAGCACGCCATCACACAAGACCTGATAGCACGCAGTCACGAGGATGGGCACCGATATAGGTGGTTGCTAGGGCTGGCAGGCTTTTATCGGCACTACACGATGGACGCGCCCGTCACCTTTCTCGACTACGGCATCGAACAACTCATTGAGCAGCACGTGAACGAGGCTACCCCTAGCTATCCCATCGCATGGGACAGCCGTACCTTTGCTTTGGGTAGCCATTTCACTAGCCCCAATTGGGGTGTCGCGCTCTATCACGAGTCCACCCTCAACCTAGGAGCATGGACATTGGCCGCTGGCCTGCGCCTCGACTATGAGCACGCACGCTTGAACTATCGCAGCAGCACCCACACAGGCTACAGCATCTATCAGCGTGCCTCAGGAACCATCTATGCCCACGAGGCGATTGATATCGACGATAGCGGCACACTCGACAAGCACTTCTTGCAACTGCTACCTCGAGTGTCTGTCACTTGGCATCCATGGCTGGAGAAGCCGCACACCATCTATCTAGCCATCGCTCGTGGCAGCAAGGCGGGCGGCTTTAACACGCAGATGTTTAGCGATGTGTTGCAGCAACGCCTGATGAACATGATGGGCATCGGCGTGAAATATGATGTGGAGCGTGTGGTGGGCTACAAACCCGAAAAGGCCTGGAACTATGAGCTAGGCGGGCACTTTGAATGTTGGCAAGGCAAAGTGCAGAGCGACCTCGGATTGTACTTGATGGACTGTCGAGACCGACAGCTGACCGTTTTTCCTGAGGGCACCACCACAGGGCGCATGATGACCAACGCTGGTCGCACCCAAAGCTGGGGTGGCGAGTTGGCGATGACCATCACACCTGCCACAGACACCCGCCTGAGCATGAGCTATGGCTACACCCACGCCACCTTTAGCGACTACAACGATGGCAAAACCGACTATCAAGGCTACCGAGTACCCTATGCTCCTGCACACACGCTGTTTGCCGAGGCTAGCCAATCGCTCAAAATCAATGGTGATTGCAAAAAAATGCTTACCTTTGCCGCCAATGTGCGTGCCGTTGGCGACATCTACTGGGATGAAGCCAACACCCAGCGGCAACCCTTCTATGCCCTTTTAGGGGGCTCTATCACTTGGCAGCGAACCAAGTATAGCATCCAGTTGTGGGGTACCAACCTCACACAAACACATTACGACACTTTCTATTTTGTGTCGGTGCAGCACCCCTTTGTGCAACGAGGTCACAGCCGTCGGCTAGGCATCACACTGCGACTAAATTTAGCTAAATAGATTACTCAAGCCAAACTACAACTATTATTTATTATTTATTGATTGCACAATGAAAAAAGTTCTACTGCTCTGTTTCGCGCTCAGCGCATTGGTGCTTAGCCTTGCCGCTTGTGGCCACGACAACAATGAGCCCGACCCCATCATTGAGCCCACCCAAGAGCTCACCAGCGTGTATGCTAACGAAAACGATGTGCACTACACATTTGATATCGACCTTGATAAAGACTCTAGTAGCATCTATTGCTATAATGTGGTGTTCACGATTGGCGAGCGCACCTCGCCTGCTCTCAACATCCGCATCGACTCACCCGTCAAGGTGAGCGCCAATGGCACGACCTACACCTACCAAGGAACCAATATCATCCCATGGATGCTGCGAGGCTCGACCTATGTTCCCGCCCCAGAGTTTGTAGTCACCGACCTCACTTGCGTGCTAGATATGACAGCCAAGACGTTCGCCCTATCGTTTAACTGCCACGGTGGCCAATTCCATGATAGTGGCCAACTCAAGCTCTAGAACTGTCCTCACTGCTATAATGGACATCATGACACTAAAGCCCCTACATTTTGCCCCAGTGACCACGACTTTGAACACAAAAAAGACAAAAAAACAAAAAAATTAGCTAAAACAGAATCATTTCTTGATTTATTGTTATAATTTTGCCGCGCCAAAAGGCTAATCACTATATTGATTAAATGAAAAGAATTTGTAGTTTATTGACAGCAATTGCTTTGCTCACCATCCTCTTGGCCGCATGTAGCAATGATGACAGTCCCAGCAAGGGGGGAGATGCTAAGCGCACCGTCAACACCACGATGCTCAACCACATAGTGAGCACCACTACAGGCGAAGTGTTGCCACCAGCAACTGCTAAAAATCAGCTCACCATCGACACAGCGGCCCACACAGCGGCTCTGACACTCAACTACCACAACGGCAATAACGCTGTCGCTGTAGATGCGCCCAACTTGACGGCTCAGCCTGCGCGATTGGGTTTCTATAACTTGAGCTCGACCGATGCCAGCCTATCGCTGAGTGGATATGTGGACTTTAACGAAGCCAACCTCAAGTATGCCTACACCCACGGTGGCTATCGCATCGTATCAACGCTGTCGGAGTTGTTCTATCTGAGCACCACCACAACGATGAACTATAGCGACACTACGGCTAGCCACACGGTCGATAATGCCATCTATCAGTTTGAAATCAATCCGCTGACGATGACAGCTACCGTCAAAATCATGGAGTTGCTCCACGCGCAGGCCAACAAATATTTTGAGAACATCACGGCCCGCAACGTGCCAGTCACCCTATCGGCTAGCGGATACAACATCAGCGGTGAGCAGATTGCTACCACTGCCGTCTATAGAGCCTATGACTCGGCAACAGGTAGCTCAACCAAGACGTCCAACGACTATCGCTTTGGCGCCTTGAGCGCTAGTCTCTCGGTGGAGAACGACACCTTCACCATCACCTACACCATCGACCACCTTGATGGCGATGGTAAAGTGAATGGCACCGCCAGCGCTAGCGCAAGTGGGCACACCTATAGCAACAAGACTACTCCACTATAAACAAATCGCGTGGGAGGGCGAACAGTCACTTGCTACCCCCACCGATTAGAAATAGCAGAGTATAAGAATAACGAAGTGTTTAATTTGACATTTTTATTTATTAATTAACTTAATCAACAATTATCTAAGGTAATGAAGAAGTTTATGTATCTGATTGCTATGCTAGCAATCGTTTCGCTCTCAGCATGTAGCGATGATGACAACAAGAAGGACAACAAGGTGTATGCTGACTATACGTTCAACCAGGTGTCCACTGTGAATAGTACAAGCACATTCTCGCAGGTTACTTCCAAGGACCTCGTATTCAACACCACCAAAAAGACTGCTGACCTGAACTTCACCAACAAGCTAGGCAGCAAATCGGTAGTGCTCAATTTGAGTGGCGTGAACTATAAAAACAATGATGACTTGTATGTTTTCCAATTCGACGATGCCTATCTCGACACCGAGGGCAACAAGGTGACCGACCTGAAAGGTTACTACAACACCGACAACAGCGTCATGATGGTTAGCTACACCGTCAACGATGGTAGCAAGAACTATTATATCATCAACACCACCCCTACCTTGAAATATGAAAATGGCACAACCATAGTGAAAGCCGAAGACGGTACAACCAACAACGACAACAACATTTTCTATGATGTCAAGACCACTGATGGAAAGACCGCTACGCTCACGATTTACAACTTCATCGATGCTCCAAAGGCAACCACCTCGTCAACCATCACCTTTGAGGGTCTAGAATGTGCACCCATCACAGCTGGTTATGCCATCACGGGTGTCAAGGCCGTTAAATCGACCGATGGCAAGTATTCAATCAGTGACTACATCATCGGTCTCCAGGGTCAGTGCTTGACAATGATAGGCTCCTTCGACATCACGGGCACCAGCAAAGTCGCCTACGAAGTTGATTACACCCTATTCCCCGCTTCAAAAATGAAGTAATTCTAAATTTCGATTGATTTTTTAACACCAACCGATAGAACCGCCTCGCCACCCATTAGCAAGGCGGTTTTTTGGTTTCACGCGCTTGGGAAAAGTGGGAAAATGAGAAAAACGGAAATTTGGGGATCCCCCGTCGCTGTTGGACGGGCATCGCACGCGATAGCCCTTACATTTCCCCGTCGCTAGTGCATTTGATGTTTTTTTGAAGCTGCCCTCTTGCAGGAGTCACATTTTTTGCGCAACTTTGCGGCCGTTCAATCAATCTATCAACAAGAGAGGAGACACTTAACGATGACTAAAACACTATTGCAACTCTGCGCTTGCGCTGCGCTGGTGGTCCTTGTCGCATGCAGCAACGATGACCCTGCCACCACCTACAGCTACGCGCTGACTACCAACTGCCGCGTTAACATCGCGGAAAACAACGAGACCTTTGTTTCACAAGGCACCAGCTACTTCACCATCGATTTTGCCAACAACACCATCACCATCGAGACACCCATCAATCTCACTGGTGGCGATGTGTTTACCCTCATGGTGGCCGATGCGCCTATGAGCGTGCGTGCGGGTAGCACCTATAGCTTCACCTACTCGGCAGCCATCACAGGCAACGGCCACACCATCACTGGGTTCAATGGCTATGTGGATATGCTAACGGGAGGCACTTGGTTCACCTATCAAGTCGATGGTGAGGCTTTCTCGGTCTATACCACCTCACAACTGGTGTATGCCTACGCTACCACCCAACTCACGGCTGTGGACCTCGCCACCGAGAGCGACGACAATATGGCCTATTGGTTTTTCCTCAACGAGAATGGCGACTCGTGCACCATGCGCATCTCCAACTTCACCAACAGCTTGGGTGTGAGCTCAAGCCAACAAGTGGAGTTTGACGGGCTCGCTGTAACTCCCAACCTCTATGGCTATGCCATCACCTCTAGCAAGCCCGTGAAATCGACCGATGGCAACTACACCTTGAGCGATGATGTCGTCATTGTGGTCAATCAACAGGGGCAAGCCGTCTCAGGCGAATTTACCTGCAATATGGTTGGCTATAAGTTTGAGGGCAAAATGTTTGATCTAAGCACCAAATGATTGCCCCACCCAGATGTCTATCATCTAGACAATCATCTCACACAAAACTGATTGCAAATAGCTACGAGCCCTGCGATGTGTGGGGCTCGTTTGCTCTTAAAAAAAGCAAAAAAACGAGCCGACAACACCTTGGTTTACCAAATTTGTAGTATCTTTACGGCTCGCAACACCATCCATCAATTTTGATTGCACGCAATGGCAGCACATAGCACCTATAATGAAGAGCTCATCGTCGAGCAATTGCACAAGCAAGAGACTTGCCGAGAAGCCTTCGGTAGAGTTATCGAGCACTATAGCTCACAACTCTACTGGCAGATACGTCGCATGGTTATCGACCATGACGATGCCAACGATGTGCTGCAAAACACCTTTATGAAAGCTTGGACGTCTATCGACAACTTCAGAGGCGATGCCAAGCTATCAACATGGCTCTACAAAATTGCTATCAACGAGTCGATATCACTCATCAACAAGAAGAAGGCGCTCAACCAGATTTCGATAGACGATGACGATAGTTTTTTGGTCAATACGCTCGAAAGCGATGAATGGTTTGATGGCGATGAAGCTCAGGTGAAACTGCAAAAAGCTATCGCCACCCTGCCCGAGAAACAACGGCTCGTATTCAATATGCGATACTACGATGAGATGAAATATGAGGAAATGAGCGAGATATTGGGGACCAGTGAAGGCGCGCTCAAGGCATCTTATCACCACGCCGTAAAGAAAATCGAACAATTTTTTGGCCAAACAGATTAAACTTTTGTGCACCTTATCAGTCAAATCAATGCTATGAAACAAGAAGAATCCCCTATATTGAAGCAATTAGGCAAAGACGCGGGTTTCAGAGTGCCCGACGGCTACTTTGCCGACTTCAATAGGCGCATGGCTGAGAGCCTGCCAGAGGTGGAAATCACACCCACCGATGTGAAGCCCACCACTTGGCAACGCGTGAGGCCATACGTGTACTTGGCTGCTATGTTTGCTGGCGTGTGGTGCTTGATGCAGGTGTTCGGTCTGTTGAATGGCACTTCCAACACATCGCTATCGCTACGCATCAACGAGATTGCTGAGCAGATGACCACCGATAAAAGTAATGCTGAAGACTTCATCATGAGCGGCAGTGTGAGCGACTACGATATCCTCAACTATGAGGACTCGGTAGCCATGAGCAATGATAATAGCCAACAAGATGTGGCACCTCAATAACGTGAATAAGTGATGACAAGACGCTGCACCATATTGATGTTCACACTCTTGACGATGGCATTGTCGATGACGGGACAGGCCAATCGCTCGCGGTGGGCAGCCAACATGTATGAGGCCAAGCACCAAATGATTATCGAGGAGCTAGGCTTAACCCCGACGCAAGAGAAACAATTCATGCCTCTGTATGAGCAAATGGAGCGTGAAATCTATCAGACCAATCGTGCAGCTAGAGAGCTAGCAGCCAACGTGGAGAAGAAAAAAAATGCCACCGACAGCGACTATGAATTGGCAGCAAGCACCTTGTCTAACACACGAGTGCGCGAGGGTGAGATTGAAACCAAGTATTATGAGAAGTTCTCTAAGATACTCACCAAGCGGCAGCTCTTCTTGCTCAAGCAGACCGAGACCAAGTTCACGCGGCAAATGCTGTCCAAGAGCAAAAAGTCCAAGCGGTAACCCCCACGCCTCAAAAAAGAGAGCAAGAGATATTTTTCCCCGTCAATGATTCTATCCCCCACAGTTGCCACAGCGATGTGCACTAGCGGGGGATAGCAATTTTTGGCCACACGCGCACTGAGAAAATGAGAAAAATCGCGTGGGGGCAATGAAAAAGCCGAGCGAGAGCAAATTATGTAAAATTCCCCCGTCGCTGTTGGCGGGCGAGGCAAGCCCTCGCCCCTACATTCATTTTGTCGTGAGCCCCTGACGAACGCAAATTATATAAAAATATCAGGTGGCTAGCTTCGATTGCTGTTATCAAGATACCAGCGATAGAGAGTTTGCACGCCATCGGTAAGCTGCACACGATGATGCCACCCCAGGGCATGCAAACGGCTCACGTCGGTGAGCTTGCGCGGTGTGCCATCGGGCTTGGTGTCATCCCAGAGGATAGTGCCCTGATAGCCCACTACCTGCTTCACTAGCTCGGCCAACTCCTTGATAGATATTTCGTGACCTGTACCGATGTTAATGTGGCAGTTGCGTACCTCATCGGTATCGCCACGCAAGTCAGCAAAATCGACATTTTCTAAGCAAAACACACTAGCGTCGGCCATATCCTCGCTCCATAAGAACTCACGCATAGGCGAGCCTGTGCCCCACAGCGTGAGGCTGTCGGGCGTAATGCCATACTTGGCCATCACACTGAGCAGCTGCTCATCACAGCAATTGCCATTCACATGCTCAACAGGGCGACAATCGAGGTCAAAGTGGATAGCATCGAGGTCTTGCTGATTGAGCAACTTGGCTAGGTGCATCTTGCGCACCATCGCAGGCAACACATGGCTAGTTGCTAGGTCAAAGTTATCGCGAGGACCATAGAGGTTGGTAGGCATCACAGCGATGAAATTGGTACCATATTGCAGATTGAAGCTTTCACACATCTTCAAGCCAGCAATTTTGGCAATCGCATAGGGCTCGTTGGTGTATTCCAACGCTGATGTGAGCAAGGCGCTCTCAGGAATAGGTTGCGGAGCTTGGCGCGGATAGATGCAGGTGCTCCCCAAAAACAACAACTTCGTGACACCATATCGCCAACTCTCAACAATCACATTTTGCTGTATGGCTAGATTCTTGTAGATGAACTCAGCACGATGGGTGAGATTGGCCATAATGCCTCCTACATGGGCAGCAGCTAGCACCACATATTCGGGTCGCTCTTGCTTGAAAAAAGCCTTGACAGCCGCAGCATCCATCAGGTCTAACTCATCGTGAGTGCGGCCTATCAAATTGGTATAACCTTTGCTTAACAGGTTGTTCCATATAGCAGACCCCACCAATCCGCGATGGCCTGCGACATAAATTTTTGCATGCTTATCCATAATAATCAATCGACGATATGATAAATCTTGCGCACATGTTGCAGGTCGTGTGCTACCATCAAGTGTACCAGTTGCTCAAAGGAAGTCTTGTGTGGATTCCAGCCCAATTGAGACTTAGCCTTGGTGGGGTCACCTAATAGTTGGTCAACTTCAGCAGGTCGAAAATACTTGGGGCTCACCTCGACTATCACTTTGCCCGTAGCTTGGTCCACGCCACACTCGTCGATACCCTCGCCTCGCCACGCTAGCTCGATGCCTACCTCACGAAAGGCCAAAGTGCAAAATTCGCGCACCGAGTGACACTCACCCGTTGCAATCACATAGTCATCGGGCTGAGGCTGCTGCAAAATCAGCCACATGCACTCCACATAGTCCTTGGCATAGCCCCAATCGCGCAAGGCATTGAGGTTGCCCAAATATAGCTTGTCTTGCAAGCCGCAAGCAATGCGAGCCGCAGCAAAAGTGATTTTGCGAGTGACAAAGGTCTCGCCTCGCCGCTCGCTCTCGTGATTAAACAAGATGCCATTGGCACAATACATGCCATAGCTCTCACGATAGTTTTTCATAATCCAAAACGAATAGAGCTTGGCGCAAGCATAAGGGCTACGCGGATAGAAAGGCGTAGTCTCACGCTGAGGCACCTCTTGCACCTTGCCATAGAGCTCGCTAGTGCTTGCTTGATAGATGCGGGTGAGCTTTTCGCGCCCAGCAATGCGCACGGCCTCTATCAACCGTAGCGTCCCCAAAGCATCGGCGTCGGCTGTATATTCAGGCACATCAAACGATACCTTCACATGACTCTGTGCAGCCAAATTATAAATCTCGGTGGGCTTCACCGCCTCGATAACACGTATGAGCGAACTGCTATCGGTCATATCACCATAATGCAGATTGATGAGGCGTTGCCGTTTCATGTCACGAACCCATTCATCGAGATACAGGTGCTCTATACGCCCCGTGTTGAAACTACTGCTACGGCGCATGATGCCATGCACCACATAGCCTTTCTCAAGTAGAAATTCAGCCAGATAGGAGCCATCTTGCCCCGTGATGCCTGTTATCAACGCAATGTTCTGATGATTCTCGTTCATTGGTCCTATTTATTCTGTGTTTTGTTTAATCATTATGGCTCATCATCCTCTATCTTCTCAATCATTGAGGGATGCACAAACGTGGTGGCAACGGCCACTACCCCAGCAATATTGACCACCACCCTGCGGTCCCCCTTGACGCGCACAAACAAGCCCTCAGCCCCTTTGAAGATGCCGCCAAGCACTCGCACGCGGTCGCCATAGCTAAAGTCGCCAGGATTGGGATTAAGATACACCAGCTTTTCATCATAGGTGCCTGCCACCTTGATAAAATTCTCCATTTGTCGCATCGGTATCGTCAAGGGCCGATGCGTCTCCCGATTCATAATATAACGAATGGGCATTTGAGTAGTGGATTTGTAAAGCCGCATTTGCGAGGGCTCTAGATAGACAAAAATCAAGTTATGAACACTCGGCACCAGATGCTTGACCATCACTCCCTTGCGCTCCTCACGCCTATATTGCATCGGCACAAAGTTGCGAATGCCACGAGCATCGAGATCGTCTTTTACCTTGAGCTCACGATGGTAGGTGACCCGCAGTGGATACCACTGTTTCTGCTCACTCGATATGCTAGTGTCCGTTGTCATTTAGAAATCGCTATATAATCTCACCTCTTGCTCTCGCTTGGGACGCAAAAATACAGATTTTTTTCGACACATACACCATTTGCTTGATTTTAGCGTTATTCAAGAAAAATATAATCAGTCTATGGCCAAAGAAATCAAAAAGTGGAACACGCTCGAGAGCCGCTATCTCATTGAGCGACCTTGGCTCACCGCTCGCGTTGACAAAGTGGAGCTACCTGATGGGCGCATCAATCCCGAACACTATGTGCTTGAATATCCCAATTGGGTTAATGTGATTGCCATCACCCCCGACGATGAGTTTGTGATGGTGCGACAATATCGGCACGCTATGGATGTTGTGCTCGATGAGCTATGTGCTGGCGTTATCGAAGATGGAGAAACACCCCTACAAGCGGCACAACGCGAATTGCTCGAAGAGACGGGCTATAGTGGCGGTGATTGGAAAGAAATCATGACTATCGGCCAAAATCCCAGCATCTGCAACAACCTCACTCATTGTTTTCTGGCACAAGGCGTAACCCAAACGACTACCCAACAGCTAGATGCCAGCGAGGATATCGCTGTGCTGCTGCTCAGTTGCCAACAAGTGTATGAAATGCTTGCCAACAATCAAATGTTGCAAGCGTTGATGGCGGCTCCCTTGTGGTGCTACTTTGCTAAATATCGCCCATAAAGAGGTCCACCTACACAAGCATCGCGCCTAGCATCATTTGGTGGTGTGTAACCGCTTGCCTGCGCTATGAGCAGTGAGTTGGGGAGCATATTGACATTGGATGGTGGCGATGCCGCTAGTGAATTCGCCAGCCCCCGTCACCCACACATCATAGTTGATAACATGAGTGCCTTTAACTAGGCTATGAAAAAACAAATTGGTCTGTGCATCTTTGGTCTCGTGATAATACCAATCTCCATCAGCCACACGACAACCTGATAGCTGGTCCACAGGCTCAAAACAAGCTGCCCGCTCATCGACAATAGTCACATAGTCCATATCCTTGAGGACTTTGATCACCATGCGCACCTGCACCTTATCACCCACCTTGAATGAGGTGGCGGCATGCAATGTGCCATCGGCAGCATACACATAATAGTCCTTATCAATCGACACCTCATCGATAGCCACTGCTTGAATAGCTGTCATCGGAGCGCTATATTGGCTATATACAGCTCCCCAAGCAGGGCTTTTGCCATTGCGGTCGATGGTCACAGCACCTACAGCCGTAGCAGGCACATTCGCACGCAGATAGCCCACATATTGCGCCATGCGGTCCATGTCAATAGGCTGCCCTGCCACCATAATAGTAGGCGTGGAATTACGCTCTAGCCATTGGCTACCCGTGTGCAAGAGACTATAAACAGCATCAGCAGCTAAGCTACGTGTGCCCCAATCGTTGCTCTGCTTCATCAATAGCATCCATTTGCGCACACGGTCTATTTCATCGGGATGTGGGTCAACCTCGTTCATCGCTTGTAGCATGGTGCTCGTATAGGCCACCTTATCTAGGTCCCATCCATTGCCACGTGGAGCGGTCTGCAGATTATCCCAATACATCCCCATCTGTGGTGTAGTGATCGCAAACTGACGCACGCTCTCAACGATGTCGCAAGCTGTCTTGCTATAGCCAGCACGATGGAGCGTCATAGCATAATAGGCCTTGTCGCGCAGGTTGATGCCTCGATTCCACTCTTTGTTCATGTGGGCCAACACCTTTTTAAGCATCGCAACGCTAGCCGTTGACTGCTTCACATCCTTGAAGAGTGAACGCACATAGGCATAACCAGCAAATTGGCTATACGGATTCGTGTTATATTTCAACGCTTGATTAAGCAACCGCAAGTTCTCGCTATCGTAATATGCTACCGCACGCTCTATCATCTGTTTCAGGCGGCTATCAGTGGGCAAGTAACCTAGTTGCTGTATCTCACCTATCAACTCTAGCACCACGCCCGTCACCCACACACTAGATTTGCACCCATTATGGCGAAACCAAGTCCACCCACCATCGGCCATTTGTAACAGCTGTAAGGCTGCGACAATTTTCTCGTACTCCTGCGACATCGCTTGCTCATCAAAAAGTTGAGCAAGCTGCGACATACGCAGGGTTTGGCGCTCAGCATCCCGTAGCCACGGCGAAGCAAGCAGGGTGCCAATTTTGAGATCTTGGTTTTTCTGGAGCATCGATACGAGCATGGAGTCTTCGCTATGCGATGTCCAATAGTCAATCGCCTCTCTGATTTGAGGTTGAGACTTGGCAACGCCCTGTGCCACTTGCAGAGCAAACAAGCTGTGTGCCACTGCTGTCGCAAGGTTGTAGTTGTCATCAAAGATGGTAGGCAACGCTGTCACGCAATACCACACAGGATTGTCACAATATTCTAGTGTGACACGCGCATTGTTGTCAAATTGAGGCAATGGTAACTCAAAATGGCTCTGAGTAGCCTCGATATAGAATGGTTGCGTTTCGATAACGGGGGAGATGGTGCTAAGCACAGGCAACATCACCTGTTCACCATCGCCATAGTTATCTCCAATAGCTTTGACGCGGAAGCCCACCCAAGCTAAGGTGTCGGGTATTTGCCAGCTGATGGTCAAAGCATTGGTGCCATGTGGAGCCAGTTGCTCACTGAAGGTGCGGCGGGCATAAATATTCCCAGAGCGCGGGTCAAATAGCTCGATGACAGCATCGCAGCTAACAATAGTGTCGGTAGCGTTCTGCACCGAAGCCGCTAGCATCACCTTGTCGCCATGACGCACAAAACGTGGCAGACTATTACGCACCATCAAGGGCTTTTGGGTGAGCACCTCTCGCAACAATGATGTGCCATAGACCTCTTGGTTATAGGCAACGGCCTGCACAAGCCAAGTGGTATTGAATTGCGGTGCATCAAATTCTACGCTAACGTTACCCTTATCATCGCTGGTGAGCATCGGCAACCATAAGGCAGTCTTGATGTCGCTCTCGCGCAAAATCACATTACGAAGGCGCGCCTCATTTACGGCTACAGATTCCTCGTCCTCAACCTCGTTGAGCGCAGCCTCGGGAGCTGCTACCGACATCATTATTTGCTCCTCTTCTATACCATTAGCCCCCATAGCTATCGCATCGCTAGTTTCCATACCCATTGCCATACTCCGTGAGGCAGCCATAGCTTTGTAGTACCTACTAGGACGGCCCATATGGGTGCTGAAAAACTCCTGGTCATACGTATATAGATAAGGAATCTCATAGCTGAGAGCAGGGGATAAAGATGCCATCCACTGCGCATGATTTTGGCTTCGTCCATTGGTCTGCTGAGCAGAAAGTTGGAGACGATTGAATGCGTGAGCAAATTGGCTAAATTGCCAATCGTTGTCTGCAATAGTAGAGATAGCCTTGTCGTACATATCGAGCAACATAGCCCCTGGCTGCGCTACACCATTCTGATTTTGCAGACTGAAAGTCCAATGTTCGTGTTCACCAGGCACCAAGCGGTCTCGAAACGAGGTAACATAGATGTTCAATGCACGTTGCTTGCGATTGTTCTGCAACTTGATAAGCTCTTCCCATTTGTGGGTGTTATAATAGCTAATGAGATGCACACGCACGTCACCACCATCCTCATCGGGCATGGATACGGTGTATTCGTGCATACCTTTATCATAGTGGAGCCAACCCTGACTGATGATACCATCGTAGTCCTCGACCACACAATAGATGTGTGCTTGCGGAGAAGAAACACCGATGGTGATGTGGCCAATATTATGTTTATCTATACGAGTGGCTACTTGCGGAGCCCATAGCGGGCAATCGCTAATCGGCGGTACCTCGTCGGTGGTGCGAAACAAGGTGAGCGTAGCCTCGGCATCAACGTCTTGCTCACCTTCGTCAGCATCTAGGATATGCACCTTAAGCAAATATTGTCCTGAGGGCACGTTGGTAACATCAATAATGGGTTTGTCGGTGCTGAAGTTGCCCGACTTCATCAATTGGTTGTCTTGCATGTGTATCAACTGCCATGTGCATAATGTCGCAGGATGTTGCTCATCGGTAGTGTTATATTGGATATCGAGCGTGATGGGTCCATCGTTAATCAGTGTATATTCTTCGCATTGCAACTCAATACCACGACGTGTGCCCACAATAAAATCAGCGGTCTCCTCTTGTGTTTCGCCTGCCGCATTGGTGACAGTAGCAATGAGGCTATAGTTATAGCGCGACCAGCGATATCGCTTGCCGTGCTCATCAGGTACATTCTCATCAAACCAATCGGTAGGCATAGTGATACTAAAGTTGCCCTGTGCATCGGTAGTGACGATGGTATCGCTCACAATGGTGCCATTGCTAGCTCTCAAGCGCCACCAACTCCATTGGTTACGTTTGAGGGCAAGGCGCACCTGCGTGCTAGCAATAGGCATTCCACTATAGGTCTCTACCTTGCCTCTGATAGTAACGGGTTGCCCAACCACTTGATTGCGGCGCTGGTCGAGGAAAGTAATGACAAACGTTGGTGTCTTGTATTCGCTCACATTCACTTGATGCCAATGTGATATGCGATTATTGGTGATGCCAGTGAGGTGGATGCGGAATATGCCGTTCATGCGGTCAGTGGGAACAACAAACGAACCCTCAACGCGCCCATAAGCATCAGAGGTCAGTTGCACAGTGTCGATGAGCTCATCGTTTTGGTCCATAAATTCAATTTTAACGCGCTCATCGGCAACGACATGTCGTTTGTTGCCATTAAAGGGGGTGGTATGAAGTACTGCCGCCCATTGCACCGTCTCTCCAGGACGATAGACACCTAGGTCGGTATAAAATTCAACTTCATAGATATCTCTCCCACTAGATGGATAGTTGTGATACACAATTTGTTCACTATACTGGTCCGCGCCACATGTAGCATGCATAGTAGCATTACGCACACTTGCGGGTACAATCACCATGCCCTGGTTATCAGTCACGTTGGTGCTACGGCTAGTTGACACACCATGCCCTTTGAGGTGGCGGTATTCGCCAACGACATTCACACTCTCTCGTGGCTCACCCGTAGCTAGGTTGACCACCGCTACGCGTCCCTCGTCGTCACGCTGCGCTAGCCAAAACAGACCTAGGTCGGTAACACGTAACAAGTCATATCGGTTGGGAGTGGAGTCGGTTACTTGCTTTTGATCTTGCACAAACGAGGGCACAATAACATAACAGCCATAGCCTAGTGGTGACAACGACACGACATGCTCAGTGTGGAACGGCACGTTGCCCTGCACCGACACCTCTTGCTGCCCCACTAGTTTTAGGTCACTGAGCTTAAAATCGTATTTATCTATTAATTGGTCGGGTACACGATAAACATTGATGGCAAAAGTGGTTACATTATCTATAGTAGCCATGACCGAAATGCTATCGAGACTACTGCGCACTTCAGGATAGGATAGCACCACACGCTTGCGTTCTAAATTAATCATCCGATTGCGAATGTCATTGGCATAGGGAGCATTGGGGAAGCGTTGCACATATTCCTTGTATCGTTGATAAGCTTCTCGTCGTGCATTATTGGAGTCATCCTCATCGAGAAAGCGTAACACATAGCCGCTGTGCTCGTTATCTCGGTAATGGTCATATATGTCTAGCTTGTACCCTTCGATTTCGCACAAAGCATAGATATGAGCGGGCACGTTGTCGATGGTGCAGTCTTTCCACAACTGATCTACCGACCTGCAGCTATCAACCATGATGTTATCGTCCATCAAATTCAAACACTTATCGCACAAGAATTCAAGAAGTGTGGGTTCGTAAGTGCTACCCAATTCATCGCAACGGATAATGCTAGGTAATGAGGTTACTCGCACCCGTTTCAATGCATCAGGGTCGCTCAATGCTTGCTGCAATAGCTGGTCGATGCGATTGTTAAACTGGTGATTATCCCACTCGCTCACGTCAGAGGGGAACTCGTTGGTAATAGGATTTTGTCGATCGTATTGCACATAACGGTTGCGATAACTATTATAGAGCTCGGCCTGCAAATAACTGAGTAGTGCGCGGATGTGTGGTTGCTGCTGCAAAGCAAGCGTAGAGTCGATGCGGGAGATAATATCAGCCATATTGCTCTGGCTGATGCCACTCTGCGCGATGCTATAGCGCACTAGGGCATCTACTGTCTGCTCACCGTTACCACTAGCAATGGCACGATTGAGGTCTTCGATAGCAACGCTAGCTACATTTTGAGGATAATTGAAATCAATAGTATGTTGAACATTTGCCCCATTGGAGCCAAACGAAAAAAGAACCATAGTTAATATTGTCAGAAGGGTATATAAAAAAGTCGATTGTTTCATAGCTAGTAGATAGGTATTCATCTTTGAATGAACAAATTTAGTAAAATCTATACAAAAAGATATGGCTCAATCTGAATTTCAGAAAGTTTAACACTCAGCGTCTATTCATCTCATCGGAACACTCCACCCTCAAAAAAGCGTTCAGATATTCAGATTCTATTATTATGCTTTACTTATTTTATATAGATGCATTTATGCAGAAAGAGCCGCTACCCACCATAAAAAGGAGTAGCGGTTTGCTAGAGTTCTGCCAAGGTGACAACCGTTTGTCTAATTATTTATATACGGTGTCACTCACGCTTAGGCTGTAGCGACCCTTGGCACGACGACGTGCCAACACCTTGCGGCCGTCAGCCGTTTTCATGCGATGACGAAAACCATGCTTGTTGGCTTTCTTGCGATTTGAGGGTTGAAATGTTCTTTTCATCGTTTATAGCTGTTTTTGAATTAGTTCCAAAAAATTTCGCAAAAGCGGTGCAAAATTAGTCACTTTTTTCAAATTACACAAGTGTGGTTACAATTTTACGTCCAACTTTTTGTTTTTTTTCATGATTTCTCGTAATTTTGCACCCATTATTCACCTCCGATTATCAATTATTCATCATTATATATCTATTACAGCATTACATTTATGATTAACGCTCAAGACATCAAAAATGGATCTTGTATCCGCCTCGATGGAGATCTCTACTTCTGCGTAGAGTTCTTGCATGTGAAGCCAGGCAAAGGTAACACCTTTATGCGAACCAAATTGAAAAACGTGGTTGATGGCCGCGTGATTGAACGCCGTTTCAATATTGGAGAGAAACTTGAAGACGTACGCGTGGAGCGTCGTCCTTACCAATATCTATATATGGACGGAGATGATGCAATGTTTATGAACCAAGAAACATTTGAACAAATTCCTATCAGTAAAGCTCTAATTTCTGGTGCTGACTTCATGAAAGAGGGTGATGTGGTTGAGGTTGTCAGTGATGCCTCTACCGAAACCGTCTTGTTTGCAGAAATGCCCATTAAGACACAACTTAAAATCACATATACTGAGCCTGGTGTAAAAGGTGATACTGCCACCAACACATTAAAGCCAGCTACTGTAGAAACTGGTGCTACTGTTCGTGTGCCTCTTTTTGTTGACACGGGCGAAATCATTGAGGTCGATACTCGCGATGGTAGCTATGTGGGTCGTGTGCGTTAAGTCCATCCTCGACACATAAGGAGAAAATATTATCGTCATAAAGGTGCCCCCGAAAAGTTCTTTCTCGAACTTTCTGGGGCACCTTTATTGTCTTTGATAACTAATGAAAACAGAGTAGCCATTAGCAGTGGGAAATCATATTATCTCATTTATGTCTAAACAAACATAGCACGCTATAATTTGAAAGGTATGATTGTGCAAACGATTACGTTGCATTTTTTTGCATTTAGGCTACCATAATAAATAAGCCTTGAGGGATTTTGCGTTATTTTGTTGTGATTTTGTATTTTTTACAACTTTAAAGACTATAACATTACCAACTCTATAAAAACCAACAGACGATGAAATCGAAACCAGATTTAAAATTTAGCCAGCTATGGAACATTAGCTTTGGCTTCTTTGGTGTGCAAATTGCCTATGCGCTACAAAGTGCCAACATCAGTCGCATCTTTGCCACACTAGGTGCCGACCCACACAACTTAAGCTACTTTTGGATTTTACCACCACTCATGGGCATGGTCGTGCAACCTCTGGTGGGTTACTTCAGTGATAAAACATGGCTAGGACGCTGGGGACGTCGCATCCCCTACCTACTTATTGGCGCAACTGTGGCAGTGATCGTAATGTGCTTATTACCTAATGCTGGTTCGTTGGGCTTAACCATTTCGGGTGCCATGATATTTGGCTTGATTGCCCTCATGTTCCTCGACACAAGTATCAATATGGCTATGCAACCATTCAAGATGATGGTTGGCGATATGGTCAACGAAAAGCAAAAGGCCAAGGCTTACTCTATCCAAAGCTTCTTGTGCAACGCTGGTTCGCTAGTGGGTTACATTTTCCCATTCTTGTTCACAACCATCGGCATTGCCAATATTGCTGCCGATGGTGAGATACCAGACTCAGTAAAGTGGTCGTTCTATGTGGGGGCTGCTATTTTGATTTTGTGTGTTATCTACACTATTAGCAAAGTAAAAGAATATACGCCTGAGCAGATGGCAGAATTTAACGCTGCTGCACTTGCCGATGGCAACGATAACAACGTCGTAGAAAAAACAGGTGCAAATGCCGAACAGCACAAACGCCATGCCTTAAGGGTATTCTTTGAGGTTGGTCTCGTGCAATTCTTCTGCTGGGCAGCATTTATGTATATGTGGACTTACACCAATGGCACCATTGCAGACACTGTGTGGAACAGTACCGACCCCGCTAGCGAGGGATACCAGTTAGCAGGCAATTGGGTGGGCATCTTGTTTGCTGTACAAGCCATCGGAAGCGTGCTGTGGGCCATAGTGCTACCTCAGTTCAAGAACATTAAGGTGGCATACGCATTGAGCCTCATCATTGGCGGCATTGGCTTTGCTATGGTGCCCTTTATCCATAACCAATATTTACTGTTTTTGCCTTACTTCTTGATTGGCTTTGCTTGGGCAGCTATGCTCGCCATGCCATTCACGCTAGTGACCAATGCCTTTGAAGGTAGTAGCCGCATGGGCACTGCACTAGGTCTATTTAACTGCACAATTTGCATTCCACAGATTGTAGCTGCCGCTCTAGGTGGTGTGCTACTGAGTGCACTAGGTAGTGTGCAAGGCAACATGCTGATTTTGGCAGGTGTGCTGCTTGCGATAGGTGCCCTATGTGTATTTATCATCGAAGACAAGCGTCGTTCACACGCCACAGTATAAAAGATAGACAAATTTCAATAAAAGGAGAAAAAACGAACAATTAACTGACTCTTATTATAATCATAAAACACAGAAAAATCAATCATCATGATAAAGATTAAATTTAATGTGGAATATACGGCTGTATATGGCGAAGACCTCGTGCTCTGCGTCATAGATGACGTGCAGCCCGAGAAAGTACATAGACATGCCATGAAGGTTTCACAAAATGGCAAATCGTGGCTATGTGATATCGACATCGCCCCCAAGGGCGACCATATCGATTATTACTACAACGTGGAGCGCAACGGCAAAACTGTGCGCCACGAATGGCTAGTGATGCCACATCGACTGGACTTAAACAACAACGAGGCATCCCAATATACCATCTATGACCATTGGAATGATATGCCCGATGATAGCTATCTCTATAGTTCAGCATTTACCGATTGTGTAGCCCTACGCTCATGTGAAGCAGCAATGCCAGCACACTATAACAAGAGCGTGCAACTCAAAGTGCGTGCCCCACAATTGCGCACAGGCGATACCCTAGCAATCGTGGGCAACGAGGCCGTGCTAGGTGATTGGGACGCAACTCATGCCCTCCCTATGAAGGAGCATAACCACAATGAATGGGTTATCACCCTAGATAGCGACTCATTCAAGAAACCTATCCTTGAGTTCAAGTTTGTTATCTTGCCATCTAATGGACAAGATGATGTGTGGGAAACAGGAGACAACCGCACGATATTCCTCCCCACCATCAAGCACAACGAAGTCGTTGTCTATGAGCTAGCACAAGCCTATTTCCCCTTCTATCCTAGCAAATTGGCTGGTACGGTAGTACCTATTTTCTCACTCCGCAGTCAGGGTAGTTGTGGTGTAGGTGACTTTGGTGACCTCAAACTGATGATAGACTGGGTGGCAAGTACTGGACAACGTGCCCTGCAGGTGTTACCTATCAACGATACCACCATCACGCACACATGGACAGACAGTTATCCATACAACAGCATCAGCATCTACGCACTGCACCCACAATATCTTGACCTGCGTCAATTACCTCGTCTCAACGATGAGGCACAAATGGCAGCACACGAGCAATTGCGTCAAGAATTAAATGCTTTGCCTCAAATCGACTATGAGCGCGTCAATGCAGCCAAGCACGACTACCTGCACCGCTTGTTTGCTCAAGAGGGTGACGAGGTGCTCAAGAGTGAGGACTTTGCCAATTTCTTCTCTGCAAACAAATCGTGGCTTGTGCCCTATGCAGCCTTCTGCTACTATCGTGACTTATATGGCACAGCCACCTTTAGCGAATGGCCCGACCACCATAGCCTAGATAACACTGAGCGCATGACAATGTGCAATCCGCGCACCAAACTCTACAAGGAAGTAAGCTATTGGTACTACGTGCAATACTATCTAGATAAGCAGATGCGCGCTGCTCACGAACATGCACAGAGCAAGCATGTGGTGCTCAAGGGAGATATCCCCATTGGTATCAGCCGCGATAGTGTAGAAGCTTGGGTGGAGCCTAAATATTTCAACCTCAATGGTCAAGCAGGTGCACCACCCGATGCGTTTTCGACCAATGGTCAAAATTGGGGTTTCCCTACCTACAATTGGGACGAGATGCTTGCTGATGGTTGCTCATGGTGGGTGAAACGTTTCCGCAAGATGGCGCAATATTTCGATGCCTATCGTATCGACCATGTACTAGGCTTTTTCCGCATTTGGGAAATTCCTATCCATGCAGTGCATGGCCTACTAGGTCAATTCTCACCCTCCCAAGGTATGAGTGCCGATGAAATCCGTGGCTACGGCCTCAATTTCCAAGAGCAACTCATGACCGAGCCATTCATTGCCGACTGGGTGCTTGACCGCGTGTTCGGTAAATGGGCTGACCTCGTGCGCACAACCTATGTAGAGCGTGTGCACGATGACATCTATCGCATGAAACCCGAGTATGACACTCAACGCAAAGTAGAAGCCGCCTTCAAAGACAAGAACAGCGACGATGATATTTGGATTCGCGATGGGCTATATGCCCTCATCAGCGATGTGCTATTTGTGCGCGACCGCAAAAATCCCAACCTATATCACCCTCGCATCTCAGTGCAGTTCGACTTCATCTATGAAGCCCTCTACGACAACGACAAGGCGGCATTCAACAAATTATATAACGAATACTATTATCACCGCAATAACGACTTCTGGTACCACGAGGCAATGAAGAAGTTACCAACCCTCGTGCAAGCAACTCGCATGCTCGTGTGTGCAGAAGACTTGGGTATGGTACCCGATTGTGTGGCATGGGTCATCAATGAACTGCGCATTTTGAGTCTAGAGATTCAAACGATGCCTAAAGACAATCACCTCAAATTTGGCAATCTCAACGCCAACCCATATCGCTCGGTAGCTACTATTGCTACTCACGATATGCCCACAATGCGGCAATGGTGGGATGAGGATTGGGCTCTCACCCAAGAGTATTATAATAGTGTGCTGTGGCGCAGTGATGCTGCACCACATCCACTACCAGGCTGGCTAGCCGAGACTATCGTGCGCAATCACCTCAATTGCCCATCGATGTTGTGCTTGCTCTCGCTACAAGATTGGCTTGCCATCGATGAGAACTTGAGATTACCCGATGCCAATGCCGAGCGCATCAATATCCCAGCCAATCCTCGTCACTATTGGCGCTATCGTATGCACCTAAACATTGAAGATTTGATGCACGCCAATGCCTTTAACGAGAGAGTCAGCAATCTGATTAATCAAAGTGGTAGAAAATGAAAGTGAACACTTCTATCTGGGCTACTATGCTTGCCTTGCTGATTACCCTACCCGCTATGGCATTTGACCAAATGCGCTACTCGCCCAAGCAAACCGAGTTTCGCATTCAAGCATTGCCCGAAGCACAAGCTGTCAAGTTGCGCATTTATGACCAAGGTGCAGGCGGCCAAGCCATACAAGCAATCGATATGTCTCGGCTTGACAGTAAGGGCCTATTTGCTCTCACTGTCAAGCAAAATCTCAAAGGTAAATTCTATACCTTTGACGTGCAATATGATGGGAAATGGCAAGGTGAATCGGCAGGAATCTGGGCCACCGCAGTGGGTGTAAACGGCAAGCGAGCAGCAGTAGTCGATATGCGCGACACCGACCCTCAGGGTTGGAAATCAGACCGCAGACCAGACATTGCTCCACAGAATTTGATTCTCTATGAGATGCATCACCGCGATTTCTCGATTGATGCTAGTGGAGGCTTCCGTTACGGAGGTAAATTTCTAGCACTCACCGAGCCACAAGCCATCAAGCACCTGCAACAGCTAGGCGTGAATGCAGTACATGTGTTACCCTCGTTTGATTATGCCTCGGTAGATGAAGCGCATCTCGACAAGGCTCAATATAATTGGGGCTACGATCCACTCAACTACAACGTACCCGAAGGCAGTTATAGCACCGACCCCTTTACCCCCGAAGTACGCATCCGCGAGTTCAAGCAGATGGTACAAGCGTTGCATCGTGCTGGTATTAAGGTGATTCTAGATGTGGTATATAACCACACTTTCAGCATCGATGGTAGCAACTTTCAGCGCACTTGTCCAGATTACTTCTATCGCAAGAGTGCAGATGGTAAATATAGCAATGGCTCTGGCTGTGGTAACGAAGTGGCAAGTGAGAAGCCTATGGTGCGTGACTTTATGATTGCCTCTGTGCTCTATTGGCTCAAAGAATATCATATTGACGGATTCCGTTTCGACCTTATGGGATGTCACGACATTGCTACGATGAATGCCATCCGCGAGGCTGTTGACCGTGAAGTGGGACGCGATATCTTCATCTATGGCGAGGGGTGGAGTGCAGGAGGATGTGCACTACCTAGCGACCAACTGGGTATGAAAGCCAACGTCAAGCAGATGCCCCATATTGCCGCCTTTAGTGATGATATGCGTGATGCCCTACGAGGCCCATGGGACGATGACCGCAAGAGCGCATTTCTAGCTGGCAAGCCAGGCAATGAAGAGAGCATCAAGATGGGCATAGTGGGAGCTATCGACCACCCGCAAGTCAATTACAGCAAGGTCAACTATAGCCAAGCTGCATGGGCATTACAGCCTACTCAGATGATTAGCTACGTGAGTTGCCACGATGACATGTGCCTAGTAGATCGCTTGCGCGCTAGTGTGCCTCACATCTCTCAAGATGAGCTTATCCGTCTCGATTTGCTAGCACAGACGGCAGTGATGACCTCACAGGGTGTACCCTTTATGCTCAGCGGGGAGGAGATGCTTCGAGACAAGAAGGGTGTGCACAATAGCTACAATTCACCCGATAGCATCAATCACCTCGATTGGCAAAATCTAGAGCGCTACCCTCAAGTGATGAACTACTATAGCCACCTGATTGCTATGAGAAAGCTACATCCAGCATTCCACCTAGGAGATGCCGATGCAGTGCGCCAACGAGTTGATTTCCTGCCACAGCAGTCATGCGTGGTAGCGTTCCACATCGATGGTCGTGGCGTCAAAGGCGAGAGCTGGCACAATATCTATGTGGCACTCAATAGCAACCGCAAGCCCGTGAGCATCGACGTGCCAGCAGGCAACTACACCGTGGTGTGTCGCAATATATGTTGTGATGAGCGCGGAATCGCTACCATCGCAGGCGGTAAGGTGATTGTGCCACCACAATCTGCACTCATCATTCACGATTAAAAGAGACCAACAACCAAGAGAGATATAACACCTGATCCTTCATGACAACATTCAAGTTCAAAAAAGTTCTGTTAGTAGCATGCTTGGCCGTCACTATGGCACAAGGTAGCGCAGTAAATATTGATCATATCGACCCGCCCGACTGGTATGTGGGTCTCAAAAACAGTTCGTTGCAACTGATGGTTTATGGCAAGAACATCCGCGATGCCCAAGTCACTACCAACTATGCTGGAGTGGTCATCGATAGCATTGTGCGACTCGACTCGCCCAACTATCTGCTCATCTACCTCAACACACAGGGTGCCAAGCCAGGCACGATGACGCTCAACTTTGAACAAACCACAACCCACAAAAGCGTCAAATATCAACTTAAAGCACGCGACAAACAGCCCAATGAACGCATGGGATTCACCAATGCCGATGTGCTCTATATGCTGATGCCCGACCGCTTTGCCGATGGCAATCCTGCCAACAATCAGCTTCAAGGCATGCAACCATATACCTGCAACCGATCAGAACCTAGCCTACGACATGGTGGTGACATTGAGGGTATACGACAGCATCTAGACTACTTCAACCAGCTAGGCGTGACGGCCCTATGGGTAAGCCCTGTGCTAGAGAACAACTCACCCGATGAGGGTATCTATAGCACCTATCACGGCTATGCTACCACCAACTTCTATCAGGTGGATCCCCGCTTTGGAACCAATCAAGAGTATCGTCGCCTCACCGACGAGGCCCACCAACATGGACTCAAGATGGTGATGGATATGATATTTAATCACTGCGGTAGTTATCACCCTTGGGCTAAAGACGCACCTAGCCACGATTGGTTCAACCAACCCAACTATGGGTTGCAGACTAGCTACAAGCTCACCCCCGTGCTCGACCCCTACGCTAGCCAAGTAGATTTGCGCGAGACGGTAGAGGGATGGTTTGTGTCAGGAATGCCCGACCTCAATCAACACAATGTGCATGTGATGAACTACCTGATACAGAATAGCATCTGGTGGATTGAAACGATAGGTATTGATGGCATTCGCATGGACACCTACCCATACGCCTATGCAAGCGACATGGCTCGATGGATGAAGACACTCACCAACGAATACCCACACCTCAATGTGGTGGGCGAAACATGGGTTGTCGAGCCACCTTACACCGCAGCATGGCAACGCGGTAGCAAAGTAGCCAAGGTCGATAGCTACCTGCCCACTGTGATGGATTTCTCGTTCCGCGAGAAGCTTGATAGTGCCAAGCACGAGGAAACCGACGCTTGGTGGCGAGGCTACAACCGCATCTACAATAGCCTCTGCTATGACTATCTCTACCCTAACCCATCGAGTGTGATGGCTTTTATCGAAAATCACGACACTGACCGTTTCTTGGGTAATGGCAGTGATGACAAACTGCTCAAGCAAGCCCTTGCCATGCTACTCACCATCAAACGCATTCCCCAACTCTATTACGGCACCGAGGTGCTGATGAATGGCACCAAACAAGTGACCGATGGCAATGTGCGCAAGGATTTCCCAGGTGGCTTCCCAGGTGATAGCCACAACTGCTTTACGGTCCAAGGACGCACTCAAGCCGAGAACGATATGTTCAATTGGCTCAGCACTGTGCTACACTGGCGTCAAGGCAACGATGTGATAATTAAAGGCAAGATGACACAGTTTATCCCCTACAATGGCATCTATGTCATCGCTCGACAGCACAAGGGTAAATACGCTGTAACCATCCTCAATGGTACTAATAGCCCTCGTCAGATGAAGCTAAACCGCTATCAAGAGGTGTTTGCTGGCGCAACCAACGCCATCGACATTCCCACTGGCAATAGTTACAACCTGCGTCAAGGAGTCATCAACCTACCTCCACGTGCAACCCTCATTCTAGAGTTCTCTGTGAAGTAGAGTTCCCCTAACACAGCCTCAAAAAATCAGGCTGACTGCCCGTTGTCTAAGAGCAGTCAGCCTTAATTTTATCCTTACCATAAGGATTTGCTAGCAAATAGCAATAAACATCCAAAAGGTTATCGTTCCGATTTTTTGCTATTCACTATTCTAAAAACGATTTCAAGTCATAGAGAGCGGGCAGGGCTTTGCCTGTCTCATGATTCCACAAGCCAGCATTGTACCAACTAGTGGTCACATGTAACGTGTTCCAATTGCTGCCACTGAAACCATATTCATTAGCCTCAGGAAACCACCAGAACAAGCCATCCACAGCATCATATTGCTTGAGGGTAGTTATCAAATCACTCACATAAGCTTGCTGCCCCGCAGAAGTGAGTGGCCAAGTGGACGAATAGTCAAGGTCACCTAAGGCATAGTGGTAGCTATAGCCCGTCTCGACAATCATGATATGCTTGTCAGCATAGCGCTGTTGCAAGCCATTGATTGCCGTAGCTAGCGTTGAGAGTGATCCATGATAATAGGGATAGTAACTCAGCCCTATGATATCGTAATCTACACTGTAGTTCGACATTTGATTGTAGAAGTTCAGCAACACACTCGGCTTAGCTACTCGCTCATTGTGGAGAATAATCTGAGCACGAGGACACACTTCGCGGCAGGCTCTGATAGCTGCACTCAATAGCGTGGCCAAGCGCTCCCAATTATCATTACTACCACTATAGCATCGCTTAAGGGCGCTACTAGCTGTGCCTACGGGACCCCACAACATACCATAACTAATTTCATTACCTGTCTGGATGTAATCGGGAGTGGCGCCTGCTGCTACGAGGGTTTCAAGACACGAGCGTGTGTAGTCATACACCTGCTGGGCAAGGGCCTCATCGTCAAGTGTAGCCCATGCAGCGGGGGTATATTGCTGTGCTGGGTCGGCCCACGTGTCGCTATAGTGAAAATCAAGCATCAACCGCATGCCGGCTTGTTTGATGCGCTGGCCCAAACCTACTACGGTATCTAGATTTTGAATCACTCCCTCTCCCACATCTTCAGCAGAAGCATTTTCAGGATTCACAAACAATCTCACTCTTGCCGCATTCCAGCCTTGTTGCTTGACAAAAGTAATCACATCATCAATCACTTGACCATTCACGTCATAGTAATGTGCGCTACCTATAGCATAGCGCGATTGGGCAAGTCTCTGATGGGCCTCGTAGGTGGTGAGCATCGAGAGGTCACCACCTACTACCTTGTTTGTGCTAACATCATCTTGCAAGATGATACTTATCACTAAATTGATGTCGGCGATACTTATCTCTTGGTCACCATTGACATCAGCCGACTGAGCATACTGACCATCAATCATGAGGTCAATAATCGCGTTGATGTCGGCCACGCTCACCACACCATCACCATTGACATCACCCTCTGTGGACGCAACGCGAGAGGGTGCCGTCGCCCATATACCCATGCAAGTGAGAGTCCAAGCACTAAGTGTCAAGAGCCATCGTGAAACAGATATATAGTTCATACACTGCCAATTTTGTTTATCCGTAGCATTAACCCAACATGATGCTTATCACAGCATTCACATCGGCCACGCTCACCACACCATCACCATTGACATCAGCCACAGTGCTATAGCCATTAGCCATAATTATATCGATGATGGCATTGATGTCGGCAATGCTCACCACGCCATCACCATTGACATCACCCTTGATGTTGTCATCTAGATAGCCAATATAACTGTCGGTAATATCCTCCACTTCATATTTGTTGGTCTGCGTAGTCACCTCAAAAAACGAAGTTTTGTTGATAAAGGTCACATCCAATGTCTGTCCAGCATTGCTCCCCTGATTGAACACAAAGTTCAAATAGTAGTTCTTGGAGGGGATAGTGAACGTCTTGCAGTAGAAGGTAGCATCACCCACCACCTGCGTGTCGGTGATAGTCGTGCCAGGCCAATCACCACATTGCTGTGCGCCATCGCTATCCCAGCAATAATAGTTAACCAACGACCAATTGTTAGGAGCAGCGGTGGGGTCTTTGAGATAAATAGTCACATCATAGGGCTCAAACACCGAAGTGTCGATAGTGTAGTTACGAGTAATCACTTTGCCTACTACACCATTGGTTAGCAGACCCACCTTGAGTGTGGTAGAGTGATCGATGGTGATGCTACTACCACTAGCCACTACCGTGCCATTGCTAGTTGTGGGTTCTGTACCATCGGTAGTATAGACTAGTTGTGCGCCATCGGTGTTACTCACAGTGGTGAGTATGACACTGAATGCGTTCTGATATTCGCCACTAGGCTTGCTCGCCCAAGGGGTTTCGCAAGTCTTGCTCAACGCTAGGCGATAGTTAGTGCCACTGAGCACGGTGACATAAGTGCTCGGAATCTCATAGGTAGTGCTACCCATAGCCGCCATGATAGTTCCCACTGTGCCCACTGTGCGTTGCACATAGTAATTGTTAGCACTGCTATTGGCTTGATTATAGGTCTGGCTAGTATTGGTCACGCCTGCCATCTGACGGGCATATATCATCTGCTTGATGGGCTCTTTGTAGTCAATCCAATGCTTGAGGAACACACACGGCGTGCCTGGCATAGCAAGCAGATAGGCATTGGCTGCCTCGATGTTGTAACGGATAGGGTCTTGTTGCTCGGTAGCACTACGCACTTGGGTGTCGTGATTCTCAACAAAGGTCACTGCATAGCGGCGATAGTTGTTCTCTAGGTTAAGGCCTCGCTTGGTGGTGTTACCTAGATAGGTCCAATTGCTATTATTCACGGCATCGCGGATGGTCTCACGAAAGGCAAAATCAAATGCTGCACTTTGCACTACACCATCTACCTTGGTGCCATCAATCCAGTTTTTGAGACGCGTGAGATTGCTATCAAAATATTCGCCCACTGAGTAGGTGGGGTTGGCATAAGCATTATAGATAGCCGTATAGCTAGGACTATAACCCTTTACCATGTCGTAGCGCACGCCAGCATAGCCTAGGTCATCAAGCAACATCTTCACATAGGCTTTCACTGTCTCTTGCACATTGGTGCTAGTATGGTCGAGATCGCGCATGCCATCCCAACCCTCGCCAGTGTCTCTAGCACTGCTCAGGGTGTAGCCATTGGCATCGGCCCATGTCTTGGTCTTGCCACCATCATCATCAGCACAGATGTCGCTAGGCAACAACTGATAGGTGATTCCTTGGTAGGTCTCTGCAGGGAAATCAACCCAATTGGTGAGCGTGTTGCGGTGATTGACCACCACATCGGCGATGGTGCCAATGCCCACGCTCTTAAAGGTGCTAATCATCGAGCGAAGCTGACTCTCGTTACCAAACGAGCTATTGTAGTTAGTAAACCAATAGAGGTCATCGTAACCCATCGAGGTGCCATTGCCAGTCGAGGCACTCTGTGGTATCCACACTAATTTAAAAAATTCGGCCAACTCATCGGCCTGCGACTCTAGACGTGGCCAGCGGGTCTCGCTATACGAGTCCCAATAGAAACCTTGTAGCATCACGCCGTCGTAGCGCACTGGCCAGCCTTGAGCTAGCAACATCATGGGCACAGCCATAGCAATGGCTAGGGTGGTGATTTTCTTCATTGCGAGTATTCAGTTTTTTAGGGTTATCCACCGTGTTAAGCGCTCGGTGGGTGATAAAATGAGTTAATGCCCACAAAGTTAACCCATCTCTCTCACCAACGCGACACCATACCGCTTTATTAAGAAAAAAATAACATGCAATCGTTTGCAAACGGTCAACAATCCACGACAAGCCTAGTGCTAAAACCATTCTAGAACACGCAATATAGGCAATACAAGAGGGAGGATGCTCACACCTTGGCACACCCTCCCTCTTGGTTAATATTATATGTTCAACACTCTACATTGTCATAGCCTCATTGGATTGCGATTTTTTGGCCATTGTGAATGTAGATTCCACGCGAAGGATTGGCCACAGGCTGTCCCATCAAGTTGTAGTAGCGCTGGTCATCCATAGCCTCGGGAGCAATAACCTCGCTAACACCAGTAGTCGTGCCTGCTGGCATAAAGATAACTAGGCCAAGGGCCTCGTTGTCTGCCTTGTGAAATACTACGTCCTCGATGCTAACGCTGTCTTGCACTGCCACATTCCAAGTGTTGCCTTGTGCATAAATAGTGGATGTGCCATTGTTGTAGAAGTCATAGAGCACGTCATTGTTACCATTGTCCACAAAGGTGTTGTTACCAGGGTTGTAGTCAGCAGCTGTAGGGTCTTGGGTCTTGCCAGCATTGATGGTGGGCGAACCGATAATGGTGATTCCCCAAAGTCCACCTTGCAATAGGTTACCCTCGATATAGATATTGCCCTTGCCTGCGCTATCATAGATGCTGATGCAACTGCCCCCATTATTGGGGTTAGACTCGTAGTGATTGTCCACTAGTCGATTGTAGCGAATGATAGCATTCATCGAGCCAATAGTGGCTATGCCATAGCGATTGTCGCACACCTCGTTGTCCTCGATGGTAAGGGTGCCACTGAAACTCAAGCCCATCATGTTGCTCACACCAATGCCACCCGAAAGATTGAATTGACCACCAATTATTGTGTTGCCAATGATATCCATGTTGTAGTCACCCGCACACGTCATATTGATTTGGGGTTTATTGCGATTGGCCGTAGTGTTGTGGTAGAACAAATTGTTGCGGATAATGATGCCAACAGGATTGGTGGCACCACAACCAATGGCGTTGAGAGTATTTTCGATGAAATTACAATTCTCAATCACGTTGCCATCACACGAAGCGCTAAAGGCAATAGCACCACTACTAGAACTCTTGCCATTGTGTAGGGTGAAGGTGCAATTGTCGGCATGTAAATGTCCATTAGCACAGCCAAAAGTAATGCCTACGTACTCAAAACGCACGTTGCGCATATCAGCACCACCATCATCACCAAAGAAACGAAAGCCCTTGGGGTTACTATCTTCGGCATCACGAGTGACCAAAGCGGTATCAGCAGGAGCGAAATCGCCAAATCCATCAACAGAAATGGAGACACCATTACCCAGTTTGACCACATCGCCAGAGAGCAGACGCAAAGTGTCAAGAGCACTGATAGTGAAATCTTGTGTCACCGTATAGGAACCATCTTCGGCCAATTCGACGCCAGCACCTGAGATTTGGCTCAAATCTTGGAAGGTATAAGCTTTGCCAGAACCATCACTGACAAAGCTATCGGCATGAGCACTGACGATAGTCAACACTGCCACCAGAACTAAGGTGTAAAAATGTTTCATAAATCACGTATATTAAAAAAGTTATTAATTGAAAAGATATCTGATTTCTGACAAACGTACGCACATCGCCTACTGCATTTGCGTGGTGGGTTGTAGCACACAACCACGCAAGAAGTCGGCCGTCGGCATACGTCGTTTGCCTGCTTGTTGCAGTGATAACACTTGTAGCCAACCATCGGCACATGCCACACGCAGTTGCTGCCCATCGGTGTTTAGCGTGCCAGGAGATGGAACAGGTTGACTACTAGCCCAAGGAATGGGTTCGGAGGTATCAAAAATTTTGAGTTCTAACTGACCATGTTGTGAATCAAGCAAGGTGGTGCAAGCAGCGGGATAGGGAGAGAGACCGCGAATGAAGTTATAAACCGCTTCGGCAGGGCGATTCCACACGATACGGCAAGTGTCTCTGAAAATTTTAGGCGCTGGGGTAGGCTCGGCTCCCGCTGTGAGCAATTGGTCTTGGGTGATAGCGTGTGCCGTACCATTGGCAATAGCACCAACAGTCTCAATCACCACATCAGCCCCAAGCATCATCAAGCGGTCGTGAATGGTCTGGGCATTGTCGTGCCTGCCGATGGGAATGGCCCGCTGCTGGATGATGTCACCCGTGTCAATCTCGTGGTTGAGGAAAAATGTGGTAACGCCCGTCTGAGTATCACCATGGATGATGGCCCAATTAATGGGAGCAGCACCCCGATAGCGAGGTAGCAATGAGGCATGCAGATTGAAGGTGCCTAGCCGAGGCATGCTCCACACCACTTCAGGCAACATGCGAAAGGCGATGACCACTTGCAAGTCGGCCTGTAGGGCGCGTAGGCTAGCAACAAAAGCCTCGTCCTTGAGATTCACGGGCTGCAGTAGTGGCAAGTGCTGAGCGATGGCATATTGCTTGACATCGCTCTGATAGAGCTTGTGACCACGCCCAGCAGGTTTGTCGGGCATAGTGACCACACCCACCACGTTGTAGCCTCCATCGACTAGGCGTTGCAGACTAGCAACGGCAAATTGTGGGGTACCAAAAAACACAATCTTTAAATCTTCTTTTCTCATCATCTAGAGATTATCGTATATAGTGCATATAAACATCAAAGGGTTATTAGCCTACATTCCCATCCGAATGAGGGCTAATCGTAGGTGTAGTGCTTGAGTACTTGGCGATAGCTATTGAATATCTTACTTTTAGAGACAAAGCCCACATATCGGCCCTGCTCATCTACCACAGGCAAATTCCATGCACCAGTGTCGTCAAAGGTTGCCATTACTCGCTCCATAGAGCTACCCGTGACCACCTTAGCAGGTGGCATAGCCATAAATCGATTGACCTGCATGCGCCGGTAGAGGTCAGGGCGAAACATAATATTGCGAATATCATCAAGCAACACGATGCCCAAGAGCATGCCTTGCTCATCGGTGACAGGGAATAGATTGCGATGGCTATGAGAAATAACATCCACCATGTCTTTGAGGCTCATGTCGGGATGCACTTCGGTGAAATCGCGCTCGATGACACTATCCATCTTGAGCAAGGTGAGTACCGTGCGGTCTTTTTGATGAGTGAGCAGCTCGCCTCGCTTGGCCAAACGACGAGCGTAGATGCCATAAGGTGTAAAAATACGACTGATGCCATAACTAGTAGCCGAAACAATGAGCAGGGGTAAAAACAAAGCATATCCACCCGTCATCTCGGCTGTGAGAAAGATGCCCATCAAGGGGGCATGCATCACACCCGCCATTACGCCAGCCATACCCATCAGGGCAAAATTCTTAATCGACAGAGGCATGCTCGGATTAATCATGCCCAAATGATTAACTAGATAAGCAAAAAAGAAACCCGTCATGCAACCTACAAATAGCGAGGGGGCAAATGTACCACCCACTCCACCAGCTCCATTGGTAGCTGCCGTAGCAAACACCTTGAAGGCTCCTAGAGCTAGTACAAACGCCAAAGCCGCCCACACTTGGTCGCGGTGGCTATAGAAAAGGCTGTTGTTGAATATGCTCGTTACATCGCCATTTATCAACTGGTTGATACTCCCATAACCTTCGCCATAGAGTGGTGGCAACAAGTAGATGAGCAGACTGAGCATAAGAGCGCCTACAGCATATCTTGCCCAATGGTTGTGTAGGCGCTTAAACTGACCCTCTAGCCAGTCAATCACAGTGATAAAATATAGCGATACAAATCCACAGAACACTCCCAATAGCACAACAAACGGAATGCGTGAAGCAAAAAAAGGCTCGCTCTGAGTGAAAAAGAATTCCACGTTGTAGCCCGTAAAAATATAGGCTACCGTAGCTCCTGCCACTGAGGCTGTGATTAGTGGTATCGCCGCTCCAGCAGTCAAGTCTAACATGAGCACCTCTACGGTGAATAGCAAGCCTGCAATAGGAGCCTTAAAGATGCCTGCAATACCTGCTGCAGCTCCACAACCCACCAACATAGCCAATGTTTGCGGTGAGAGTCTAAACGCCTGCCCTAAATTGCTACCTATTGCTGCTCCAGTAAATACGATAGGTCCCTCGGCACCCACCGAACCACCAAAGCCAATAGTCAACGACGATGCTATCACTGAGGCATACATATTGTGTGGCTTGAGGCGACTCTTCTTGAGGGCTAAGGCATATAGCACACGAGTCACACCATGCGAAATGGGGTCACGCAAGACATAATAGACATAGCAACTAGCTATCAAAATGCCCACTGCGGGAAATACTAGATATAACAAGTTGCCTTGATCAGGGTGAAATCGACTAGTTAAAAAACCTGCAATGCTGCTGATGAGAAATTTGAGAAGCACAGCCGCCAAACCAGCAGCAACGCCTACCACAAGAGCCAAAATGACCACAAAGGTCTTCTCGGGCACATGTCGCTCGCGCCACAGCAATAGCTGTAGCCACCAGCCACCTTGTTGCTCGGTAGATCGTTGTGTGGGTTGTAGGGTTGTCATCACATTCCTCGGCCAGTAAACACAATTTTAATCGTGTAAATCATGATTTTGATATCGTTAATCAACGACATGTTTTCTAAATATAGTAGGTCATAGCTCGCGCGGTCCACCATCTCATCTACGTTGCGCGCATAACCAAATTTTACCATACCCAGCGAGGTAATACCTGGACGCAACTGATGCAGCAAGGCAAAAGCAGGGAGTCGCTGCGTGATTTGGTCAACATAATACTGACGCTCAGGGCGAGGACCCACTAGCGACATATCCCCTTTGAGCACGTTCCAGAAGTTGGGTAATTCATCAATGCGATATTTGCGCATAATGCGCCCCACTCGAGTAATGCGTGGGTCGTTGTCGCTCGATAGTTGTGGTCGCCCATTAAGCTCGGCATTCACGACCATCGACCTAAACTTATAGATTTTAAAGGGTTTGTTATGTTTGCCGATGCGTTCTTGGGTGAATAGCACGGGTCCTGGACTATCAAGTTTGACCACAAGGGCTATGAGCACAAACAGCGGACTAAGTATCAGCAAGGCCACTGCACTGAGCGCGACATCCATCACCCGCTTGATGTTTTTGCTACTCTCGCCCATATTGCTATTGCTGATATCCACCAAGGTTTCACCATACACATCAGTAATACGCTTGTGTGACTGTAATAGGTTCAAGCGGTTAGGCGATATTTTAATCGGAAGCCCCAATCTAAACAATCTATTGATTGCATCGCTGATTTGGTAGTTATCTTGCTTGGTGGGTACCACTATAATCTCGCGAATATCTTGGTCACGACACACCACGCCCAATTGGTCGAGTGAATAGTTGGGCAAACGCGTCTGCTTAACATCGTTTTCACCAGGAATGCTCACAAATCCCACCACCTTGTAGCCCATTGAATGGTGCATAGCATTAAGGCGCTCTACAAAGGCCACCGCAGCCGCACCACAACCTATCACTAGCGTTGGAAAAGTCCATTGACGACGCTTGATGTGATGCGAAGTAATGCTAGTGATAGTAAATCTCACAGCATACACCAGTCCAAATAGCAACAGCCATAGGCACAACACCATCTTATAGTCGGTACCCCTCACACCTAGCACATCATTAATCAATGCTAGGAAAAAGATAAGCAACGTGTTGATGGTCGAACTACTAACTGTGGTCAATAGCTCTTGCAAGCGTGATTTGCGACACACCTGATTGTAATAGCCACTTAGCCAATAAACAATCATCATCATCAACGGGAATCCCAACTGCCCCACTATCACCCCTGGACTAAGCAAATAATGTCCTAGCGAATGAAAGCCAACCACAGTGCCCAATTTAAAACGCACAATGTTGTAGAAAAACCACGCCAAGTTAGACATCAAGTAATCACCAATGATATATTTCCATCGTTGGCGAGCCTCTTTGATCATGGTTTTTGAGTGACTATTCATAGACGCTAGCGGATGATTTTAAATGTGCCATCGTGGTTAAGCCGAATAATGCTCGAAGGTTGATGAGGGGTGTGGTCGTTACGGCGATACTGAACGACATAGTCAACCCCTTGCAGAATGGAATTGCTAATATCAGCAAAAATAGTTGCTGTTGGCTCCCCACTCACGTTAGCACTTGTCGATACGATAGGTCGTCCCAACCGACGGCACAACTCTTGGCAAAACTGATCTTGGGGAATGCGAATGCCCGCGCTATCGTTTGGTCCAAGCACATTGGGTGGCAAATTAAAAGCCCCCTCATAGATAATTGTCAATGGTTTGATAGCCACCTCGATAAGGTCGTAAGCAATATCTGGCACATCAATCACATAGTGGTCTAGCTTATCAGCACTATCTAGTAGCATAATCAGTGCCTTGCTGTCTGCTCGTTTTTTTAAGGTATAAACCTTGTTTACAGCCTCTTGATTGGTGGCATCGCAACCTATACCCCACACTGTATCAGTAGGATAGAGAATCAGCCCACCACGGATCAAGGTGCTCAAGCAGGTATCAAGGTCGGTTTCTACCAAATCATGAGTTTGCGCTATGTTGTTTTTTTTCAGAGCCATTGCTGATAATATTGTAACCTACAAAAGTAATTGAAAGAAGCGATTCATGCAACTTTTTCTTAATTTTATCATTGTGATTTGGTAGTGTTTCATAAAGTGTGTCTGAAGCCTATAACTTGAGAGTGTCATTTAACATTTAAACTGTGTCAAAGCTAGAAC